>Ga0224511_10004753_pt1 | contig 10398 bp, 2 predicted proteins | sample SF_May12_sed_USG_2_FD_169988 | JGI IMG/M metagenome (GOLD analysis project Ga0224511, IMG submission 169988) | Sediment microbial communities from San Francisco Bay, California, United States - SF_May12_sed_USGS_8_1 | ecosystem: Environmental > Aquatic > Marine > Sediment | place: USA... | reverse complement strand
ATGCTCGCACAGACGAGAACGTGGAATCCAATCAATCAAAATCCAATAACTGGACTGAAGACGCAAACCTGGTATCAACGTCGGAATACTTGACAGTCGTTGGCGAAAATGACGCAATTACTTTAGGGCGTTTTGTTCATTGCTTAGAGAACACCGCAACAAACATAAACAGAGAGAATACTAATGTCGAACAAGACCCAAACAGTTTTCGGTCAGGCGAAACCACTATAAAAATCCCGGTTACAACATGCAATGATGCCAGCGCGTACAAAACTGACCACCGTTATGATGCTACCAGTTGGTATGAGCAACTAACAGGCAAAAAAGGAGCAATCACCACCCATGTCTACGACTGCGCGCTTCAGGGCCCAGAAAATCAAGGACCATTAATGGCAACAACTAAAGCAGTGAGCAAAGATCGACAATCTGATGCTGCGCTTGAAACGCGTAAACTAGATATACAATTTATGAGACAATCTTTTGAGGGTAGAGGCGCATCGCGCTGTTCTGAGGATGTCCAATTGCATGAACAACATTACATTCAAGAACAACGTAAAGTTGATGTGTTTGGAGGGTCACGTGTAAACGTTAAATGTGAAACATAATGCGATGCGGCGATCAAAATGCTTATTACAACGTTTGCAACTTAATATATCTTGAGATGCGGAATGAAAAGAAAACAACAGTTATAGCATAAAAACTCGAAGAAAGTGTTAACCGCAATGTCAGACAATGATTTAAATTGATTTTTATTACTTTCTTATTTCAAAATAACTAAATTTAATTGAAAGCAGACGTGTTGAAAGTCAACAGTCCAACCACCAGACAAATTGTATTAGATTCTAATTAGGTTGTCCCCGTAATGTAAAATATACTACAGCTTGACACCACAAAACCACCCCACCCACCCTCCTTGCTCGTAAAAAATAGATATTGTTTATACTTGCATGTATTATTAATTATTTCATTGTTTTTAATAACGTTGTATTGTACTGACATTTGCATTTTATATTTTTTAATACTATTGTTCAATTAAAATAATGTAATTGTATAAAAAATATTGATTGGGTTTGTTTTTAAAGATGCTAGGTCTGTATCTGAATGCCCTTAAATTCGGTTACAATTTTGGCAGTATGTTAAGTATTCTAAATAAATAACCATTCTAAAAGGAATTGCAAAATTGTATATAAATAATGCTTTTTGGACAAAAAAATTTAAAACACAACAACAAAACAAAAAAGCAAACATAAAAATCATTGCCTGTGCCTGTCTGGAGTGTTTCCTTTCGACCACCGACCACAACTGAACGTAGTGATTTAAGTAAAACTATAAATATGTTACTGTTTCAATGTAATGGGTCAAAACATAATCAAACAAAGCCAAAGTTGCGGGCCACACTTCATCAACAAATTCGATTTTTCTGAATATTTAACATGCATGGATAACTACATTTTGCAGTTTCTCATGTTAAGGGGAGTAGGATTAAATGCTTAAATACTGTAAAAGCCGTAAAAAGAACTCATCGTGGCCATGAAAATATGTTCCTGATAAACGGAGTTCATTATAAAGGTATAGTGAAAAAGATTCTATTTAAAGTTTAGGGAATAAAAATCAGTTCCTTATAACCGGAAGTTTCTTATAAGTGGGTTTATTATAAGCGGACTTTACTGTATGGTTAAAAAGTAAGATGGTAACATTTCTGGTCAAAAGATACAGGCATAACATTTTTAAAATTCAATTAAGTTTAATCATAATTAATAGTTACAGTGTTTTATTTTGTCATTGTTTAACAGTTATCATGTCTTCAACTTTGTTTTGTAATTCAGATCATCGTCTTCAAGTGTTTTCTATCAATAAGATTGTGGTTGGTTGCAATGTTATAGATCTTAAGAAGACGATTAACTATCTAAACGCTTGCAGTGAAAATACTGTTTATATCGTTTGTCAGTGGATAACTTCTCAACACATTTATATATCGCAATCAGATTATGATTCTAGGGCAACGCTGTTTGCAAACACGTGGCCTTTTTAAAATAACTATGTAACAAGTGGTCATTTTCATTTGCCTGCGCTCATTGCAGCTCGCGCGCATCCAACCGTAGTGTGAGTTCTGATGACGTATGAGTGGTCAATTCGGTTTGAGAGTTATAATTAGTGCGTTAGGGTGTTGGCTGTTTGCAGTGATGTATGAAAGGATGCTTCTCCTACATTGTAAGCCACTGGCTAGACTTTCATGTCAGCAGTTGAACCTCAAGGTTCAACTTAGTTCTACAGTCATACTTGCAGAATCTTTATATTATTTTCTTACGAGTCGTACCTACGTGACTACTTCGCCGTTTTGATTTGGAATAAATAGTAAAAGAACGACCCGTTAAAATGTTTCACATCAATTAATTCTTTATACTAAATCCAAAAATGTTTAACTTATATGTTTAATTAAAAAATCATTTCAGTTTAATCAATAAACTGGTGGTTATTTTAATAAGATGATTTTGCAAAGATAGGATAGATTTATATCACTTGTAAAAACGTTGTCACTGGAAAGCTTTTTAGAGTTTTTGTGGACGGGTGAAAATCCACTTAAAACCATAATAATTTGATGCACTATTTTTACGTCATTTTCCTAAGTGACGTCATTTGAGCATTTGGACCAAAAGTCACACAGTCATACACGCTAAATTGTCATGTTTGTAACATTTATCATCTGACATGCTTCGGTCAAATAAAGACTTAAATTTAAAGTAAGTTTTATTTATTTGGATTCCAGGTGTTCACACAGCTTTCCGATGCATACTTGAAAGATCTTAAATAATTAGGAATCCGAAAACATCGTTGAGTTATATAGTCTAGACAAATATTTAAAAATTGTTGTATTTATGTGCATTTGCCAAAACAACTATCGATTATTTGAACCCGAGACAATCGCAGTAAATATCTGTAGATCAAATCTGATTGAATTGTGTCCTTAGCAGACATCGTTGAAATACTTTTTCAAAAGTTGTCTATATATAAACCTAAATTAACACACACGTGCCTTTGGAGAAAGTAGCGCAGTTGGTATGCTGCTAGCCTCACATTTGCGCTCCCACGGGTTCAATTCTCAGCTCGGACTGATGATGTTTTTCTAAAGTTAAAATCATTCACATCAAGTTAATATTCTATATACTAAATCCAAAAATGTTTAAGTTATATGTTTTAAGGTATTTTCTGTAATAGTTTCAATGGGGTGTACATATGAAATACTGTTATATTATTATACAATTATTTAAAAAAGGAAAATAAAGATAAACCGAATATAATTTTAAAAAAGACTTTGTAAATATCATATTGAAACGTAACTTTAAAAAAGGCTGTTGTTAACTTTGGATGTTCAAAGCACAATTCTCTGTTGTATTATTCAAGATTATTAAAAGTATTAAATTATGTTCTCTGGATTTAAAGACTTTTCTACGCTAAGCCAGAAATTCTTTTAATTTAATATTTACAAAACTCTATCTATATTTACTTATTAAGATCGTTTCATTTAGTAATTGTTACCATACGATCATTTTAATATTAATATGCACTGTACGTATTGCTATTATGTCATGATGCAAAAGTTTGTGTTTATATACATTGTAGTACTCTACTTTTAATGTACCATTTATAAATATAACTAGTAAGTAGTATTTATTTCGATTTCAGGTGTTCACACAGCTTTCCGATGCATACTTGAACGATCTTGAATAATTAGGAATCCGAAAACATCGTTGAGTTATATAGTCTAGACGAACATTTGCCCAAACCAATCAGCTTTATAACACATTGAGTATACATGTATATAAATACTTACTGAATAATGAAACATAAACATATGGCTACAGTTTTCCACACACTCCGCTAAAAACTAAAAATAGGTTTTCTTCAATTTATATAGTTCATACTGCTCATGCATAAAGTAAATAATAATATAAATGTTTCCCATTAATAACACGATGTATTTAAAAAAAAAAACAAACATTATCTCATATCAATATCATAAAATAATGACAATACTTGGGACGATTTTCTAAAAATATGTTTGAAATTGTGTTGTATTATCTGTGGTTTTGCTTGTTTAATAACGTACAATCGGCGGATGAAAAATCCACTATTGAACTTGTCTAATTAACAGCCTGGTTTAAAGTGCTTATACATTGTTTAACATCGCTGATGATTTTATCCGTAACAAGCCTGCATTTATGAGGTATACATCAACTCAAACATTTTAAAAATGAAAACCGGACATCAGTGGTAACGTTTTAGATCCGTCGTATACCATCGCGATTTAAAATATTGCTTTCGGACTAGAAAAACTAACAAAATGGTTAACACATCGTTGCGATCTATTTTACTGTATTATTCGTGCTTCATATTTTGGAACAATATACAGTGTTTACGTGTTAATTACTTTGATGCCGTCAAATTTTGTGCGGAGAAAGGAGGCCTCGCATCCAGTTCCTCCTTTCCGCGCATCAACGTGTCGTTTACATGCTATGAACACCCACGTAACAACGTTCTTTATTCACAGTTGAAGGACGTGGATCTTAAAGATGGCGAGTCTGCCTGGGTGGCAGGATATGCAAAATACGGCGGAATTTTTCACAGAATGGGTTGCAATACCGGCGAATTGCAAACCGTGATTGCATCTAGTGATACTTCAGAAAACATTGGATTTCACCAATGTTCAAATTATTGTCAGAAACAAGATAGGGAATTCACTTGGATGTCCTTAAACAGATCTAGCTGTTCGTGCATAGACAAGATACACTATACGGTCTTTAGAGGTGTCTTATGTCCTAACAATCATGACGATACAAGACTCAACGAACTGTTTTTGAGGCACACAAAACGTAAAAATAATAAATACCAATGTTCTTTACTAACAGTTGACGACCTGGGGAGAGTAGACTTCGCACCATCAAAATGTCTTGGAAAGAACAGACTTTCCTGTCGGTTTTCTTCTAGAAACTACTGTAATAATGACACATATCCATATTGCTTTTTGCCTTATTTAACCACATGGCCGGATGGAAACACTGAATGCAATCGTCGAGGGGGATCTCTGTTTTCGTCGGATAAGCCAATATTCAAAAGCTATAGAAACGACAAGTTTTGGACAGAAGATATAAGCGCCTATACCGTAACAACCGAGGTTCAGAAGAGAGACGCGTGTTTGGCTGTCACTAGACTCGGCGACCAGCTTGTATTAGAACCAGATGACTGTGAGGCAAAACTCAGTTTCATCTGTGCCAGTAATATCATACACAACACTACTGCATTTTCTGACAACAACAATAGTGCATTATCTTATGGCAACAATACTGCATCTTCTGAAGCAATTATATCAATTATCCAAACAACGGCCACGCTGGATTCAAAGGTTCCTCATCAACCATATGCAATAGACATTAATATAAATTTAGTAGTCATAGCGACCTGCATTACTCTGGTTGCAGTAGCCGCTATTACTGCCAGTGTACGAGTATTGTTACACAAAACATCAAATATAGAACGTCGCAAAACAAATACAGATCAGTTTACACAAAATCACGCAATAATTGAGAACCCAATTTGTGATGTAGCGAACCACGTATATGCGACAGTAGACGAGATTGGCATTGCTCGCACAGACGAAAACGTGGAATCACACGCTGACAACTTGAATGAAAACGCCAACCTGGCATCAACGTCGCAATACTTGACAGTCGTTGGGGAAAATGACACATTAACTTTAGTATGTCTTGTTGACGGCTTAGAAAAGACCGCAACAAACATAAACAGAGAAAATAATAATGTCGACCCTGACGCAAACAGTTTATGGTTAGGCGAAACCACATTAAAAATCCCGAATACAGCAAGCAATGGTACAAACGCGTGCACAACTGGCGACCTTTATAATGATGCCAGTTTGTATGAACAATCAACTAGCAAAACAGCCAAAAGCGTCACCAAAATCTACGAATGGGCGATACAGGGATCAGAAGACCAAGACACATTATTGAAGACAACCAAGGCAGTTAACGAAGATGGACTACCTACATGTATTTATGCGCTTAAAATACGTAAACTAGGTAGACAAGATACGAGCAAACACGCATCCGGCGAATATATTGAGGGAAAATGCGCATCCGGCGAATATATTAAGGGAAAATGCGCATCCGGCGAATATATTGAGGAAAAACGCGCATCCGGCGAATATATCGCGGGAAAATGCCCATCCGCCGAATATATTGAGGGGAAATGCCCATCCGCCGAATATATTGAGGGGAAATGCCCATCTGGCTATTTTGAAGATGTCCATTTGCATGAACATCAAAATATCTAGGACCAACTTGAAATTAGTGTATTTGGTTGTACAACATAATGGGATGCGGCGATCAAAGTGCTACTTACAAAGTTTGAAACTAAATATTACTTGAGAGGCGGAATAAGAAAAACTGATATATTGTAAAGCTCGACGATAACACTAATCGCAATATCAGACAATTAGACTTTAAGTTAAACAAGGTGTTAAAGTGTTACTTGTTATTTCAAAGAAAATTTTTTTTTAAGCAAATGGTTGGGTATATCAAAACAAAGTAGTACAAAGACATGTTAGCTTTCAAACTATATTGGGGCCCTTAATAAGGAGCCTACAAGAAAGTTAATAAGTATACAAGGACATTACAGCTGCTTCGCAAGATAATTTCAGTTGAAAAAATGTTTTCAGATTTTTTATTTACTTTGCTAAATGTACTCATAAGACTCGGGGCATTCAAATTATGACTCTGGCATATACGATTTAAGAAAAATTGTTGTATGTATGAGCATTTGCCAAAACAATTATTGATTATTTGACCCCGAGACAATCGCAGTAAATATCTGTTGATCAAATCTGATTGAATTGTGTCCTTAGCAGACATCGTTGAAAGACTATTTTAAAAGTTTTCTATATATAAACCTTAATTAGCACACACATGCCTTTGGGGAAAGTAGCGCAGTTGGTATGCTGCTAGCCTCGCATTTGCGCTCCCACGGGTTCAATTCTCAGCTCGGACTGATGATGTTTTTCTAAAGTTAAAATGTTTCACATCAAGTTATTCTATATACTAAATCCAAAAATGTTTAAGTTATATGTTTTAAGGTCTTTTCTGTAATAGTTTTAATGGGGTGTACATATTAAATACTGTTATATTATTATACAATTATTTAAAAAAGGAAAATAAAGATAAACAGAATATAATTTAAAAAAGACTTTGTAAATATCATATTGAAACGTAACTTTAAAAAAGGCTGTTGTTAACTTTGGATGGTAAAAGCACAATTCTCTGTTGTATTATTCAAGATTATTAAAAGTATTAAATAATGTTCTCTGGATTTAAAGACTTTTCTATGCTAAGCGAGAAATTCTTTTTGTTTTATATTTACAAAACTATCTTTATTTACTTATTAAGATCGTTTCATTTAGTAAATGTTACCATACGATCATTTTAATATTGATATGCACTGTATTGCTATTATGTCATGATGCAAAAGTTTTTGTTTATATACATTGTAGTACTCTACTTTTAATGTACCATTTATAACTATAACTAGTAAGTATTTTTTTATTTCGATTCCAGGTGTTCACACAGCTCCCGATGCATACTTGAACGATCTTGAATAATTAGGAATCCGAAAACATCGTTGAGTTATATAGTCTAAACGAGCATTTGCCCAAACCAATCAGCAATATAACACATTGTGTATACATGTATATGAATACTAATTGAATAATGAAACAGAAACGTATGGCTACAGTTTTCAACACACACCTCTAAATACTAAAAATTGGATTTCTTCAATTTATATTGTTCATACTGCCCATGCATGAAGTATGTAATAATATAAATGTTTGCCATTAATAACACGTTGGATTGTTAAAAAGAAACACCAAAATTACCTCATATCAATATCATAAAATAATGACAATACTTGAACGATTTTCTAAAAATATGTTTGAAATTGTGTTGTATCATCTGTGGTTTTGATTGTTTAATAACGTACAATCGGCGGATGAAATATCCACTATTGAACTTGTCTAATTAACTGCCTGGTTTAAAGTGCATATTCTTTGTTTAACGTATCTGATGATTTTATTCGTAACAAGCTATTTATGAGGTTTACATCAACTCGAATATATTACAAATGAAAACCGGACATCAATGATAACGTTTTAGATCCGTCGTATACCATCGCGATTTAAAATATTGCTTTCGGACTAGAAAACCTAACAAAATGAAAAACACAACGTTGCGATCTATTTTACTGTATTATTCATGCTTCATATTTTGGAACAATATACAGTGTTTACGTGTTAATTACTTTGATGCCGTCAAATTGTGTGCGGATAAAGGAGGTCTCGCCTCAAATTCTTACTTTCCGCGCATGAACGTGTCTTTTACATACTATGGACACCCACGTGACAGCGTTCTTTATTCACAGTTAAAGAGCCTGGATCTTAAGGATAGCCAGTCTGCCTGGGTAGCTGGATTCGCAAAATACGGCGGTATTTTCCACAGCGATGGTTGCAACACCGGTGAATTGCAAACCGTGATTGCATCAAGTGATAATTCAGAACATCTTGGATTTCACCAATGCTCAAATTATTGTGAGAAACAAGATAGAGAATTTACTTGGATGTCTTTAAACATGTCTAGCTGTTCGTGCATAGACCAAAAAGACTATACGGCCTTTAGAAGTGTCGAATGTCCTAACAATCATGAAGATACAAGACTCAACGAACTGTTTTTGAGGCACACAAAACTTAACAAAAATAAATACCAATGTTCTTTACTAACAGTTGACGACCTGAGTAGAATAGATTTCGCACCATCAAAATGTCTTGGAAAGAACAGACTTTCCTGTTGGTTTTCTTCTAGAAACCACTGTAATAAAGACACATATCCATATTGCATTCTGCCTTATTTAACCACATGGCCGGATGGAAACAATGAATGCTATCGTCGAGGGGGGTCTCTGTTTGCGTTGGAGGAGCCAATATTCAAAAGCTTTAGAAACGAAAAGTTTTGGACAGAAGATATAAGCGCCTATACCGTAACAACCGATTTTCAGAAGGGAGACGCGTGTTTGGCTGTCACTAGACTCGGCGACCAGCTTATATTAGAACCAGATGACTGTGAGGCAAAACTCAGTTTCATCTGTGTCAGTGATATCATAAACAACACGCTCGATTCAAAGGTTCCTCATCAACCATATGCAGTAGACATTAATATAAATTTAGTAGTCATAGCGACCTGCATTACTCTGGTTGCAGTAGCCGCTATTACTGCCAGTGTACGAGTATTGTTACACAAAACTGCAAATATAGAACGTCGCAAAACCAATACAGATCAGTTTCCACAAAACCACGCAATAATTGAGAACCCAATTGGTGATGTAGCGAACCACGTATATGCGACAGTAGACGAGATTGGCATTGTTAGCACAGACGAGAACGTAGAATCAAACGCTAACAACTTGAATGTACACGCCAACCTGGCATCAACGTCGCAATACTTGTCAGTCGTTGGGGAAAATGACACATTAACTTTAGGATGTCTTGTTGACGGCTTAGAAAAGACCGCAACAAACATAAACAGAGAAAATAATAATGTCGACCCTGACGCAAACAGTTTATGGTTAGGCGAAACCACATTAAAAATCCCGAAAACAGCAAGCAATTGTACAAACGCGTGCACAACTGGCGACCTTTATGATGATGCCAGTTGGTATGAACAATCAACTAGCAACACAGCCAAAAGCGCCACCAAAATCTACGAATGGGCGATACAGGGATCAGAAGATCAAGACACATTTTTGAAGACAACCAAGGCAGTTAACAAAGATGGACTACCTACATGTATTTCTGCGCTTAAAATACATAAACTAGGTAGACAAGATACGAGCAAACACGCATCCGGCGAATATATTGAGGGAAAATGCGCATCCGGCGAATATATCACGGGAAAATGCGCATCAGTCGAATATTTTGAGGGAAAATGCGCATCTGGCTATTTTGAGGATGTCCATTTGCATGAACATCAAAAGATCTAGGAACAACTTAAAATGAGTGTATTTGGTTGTACAACATAATGGGATGCGGCGAGGCCTTAATTAAAAAATACTTTGTTTGTCCTTTACCGACCCTAAATTTTTGGGTTGGGTCGGTCGGAATGAAAAATGTTTTTTTCTTCAAGCATTATCCCTCAAAAAGGTTGATCCAACAACTTGTTTGTACATGTATATAATATATATAAATTATATTTATTTATTTAATATTCCAATATTTCAACATGTTACTTTAACCAGTAAATACATAGAATGTACATACATGTAGCATGGTAAAAATGTAAAAAA
>Ga0224511_10004752_pt1 | contig 10401 bp, 3 predicted proteins | sample SF_May12_sed_USG_2_FD_169988 | JGI IMG/M metagenome (GOLD analysis project Ga0224511, IMG submission 169988) | Sediment microbial communities from San Francisco Bay, California, United States - SF_May12_sed_USGS_8_1 | ecosystem: Environmental > Aquatic > Marine > Sediment | place: USA... | reverse complement strand
TTGTAGTCCACGGCGGCTGGGGAGGGTGGTCGTCATGGGGTATCTGCAGTACCTCGTGTGGTATTGGACTACAACGCCGTGACCGCGCCTGTGACTCGCCCTGGCCCTCGAAGGACGGGAACCATTGTTTCGGGGAAAGTTCTTCGTACGAAATATGCGCCGACTTCCAATGCAATGGTAGGCGTTTTGCTTGTTGCTGCATGTTACGCATTGAAATGACTTTTTGTAGTTGACATAGCCGCGCAAGTCAATAGCCAGACACGTGTGTGGTTAAAGCGGTGGTCAGCCACTCTAGAAATTGTGCGTTTGACACAACTATGAACACACATTTGACGAGGTCATGGAGATATGGACTAATTTCTTTCTCCAATTTTCTCCTACTGCTGTTTGTGATTGTTACTTATATCGCACACGAATTATTTTTACTGTAGAAATATGTAATACTTATTGAATATTTGAACGACATAAGCACACATAATACAGATGGCTTCAATGTTTATTTTTTGCAAGGTGCCATCGGCTGGACGCCGTGGTCAGGTTGGTCGGTATGTTCATTAACTTGTGGGGCGGGTTCACAGAAACGCACGCGTAACTGTCAAAACCCACTAGCGGCCGCAGTCAACGGTAGCTGTCTCGGCGATTCAACTGACTACCGCACCTGTATTGAGATACAATGTATGTTATTTGATATTAAATATATATTTTAGGCATGTGTCTTCGCGTATACAAGTATTTGTGGATATGAACAACTATATGATTTATTTACTGTTTTGCCAAGATCAGTTGACACATGCCTACTAATATTCTACCATCAGGGCTACATTAGCCGGATGCCGAATAAATCGCACGCGCAATTTCTTGGGTCAAAGTTCCGTTGTTGTTGCGTGCGTTATCTTCACTTGCATTTCTGTCTTATATATTTGATGTGTTAATTATTCTTTAAATTGGCTGTATATAATAATCATGTATGTCGTTTACCTCAAAAACTATGCACTGCAGTATCGGTAAAGGATTAAACCGTCATCAAATTTTGCATTTATGACATCTTAAATTTAAAATGGCGGACAACGCTAAACAATAAAAATAGAATTTTCATTTTTTAAAAACAAAAAAATATTGTATTTTTATATCTAAATAATATATGAAGAATAATGAAATTTTGGACTATACCTCTTTAAGGTTTCGTTTTGTGATTTAAGTTATAATTTTAGGACAATTTGATGCCATTGGAAATAAGCTTCCATAGCGACGAAACGAACTAACAACATAAACCAACGAATTGGTTATATTGAAGTAGGACAAAAGTTGGTTTAAAAAACAAACAACAAAATGTATTAATCATTTAAATGGTAGGATAAATAAAATACTAGGATTAGTGTTGAATATAGCCCAAGTTTATCCTGCTTGGCCTGAAAATCTAAAATCATGAGGCTAGCCTGCCAGGATAGATTTAAGCTATAATCAACACTAACCGAGTATTCTCTTTATTTTTTATTTAGGTGCCATCGGATGGACGGGATAGTCTGCTTGGTCTGCATGTACGTCCACGTGCGGAACAGGCATGCAAGAAAGGTCACGTTCGTGCCAAAACCCGACAGCGTCTTCTCTGAACAACAGCTGTGTAGGAAAGGCTGATGACGCCCGTACTTGTACAGGGCAGACGTGTAAGCTATGTTTTTAAATATAAATGCGGAAATTACAAACAATAAATAAAATGTTTGCCTTATAAACAAATGTAATTCGGGCTCAAATATTTAGATAAAATCTTAATAGAATAGGCAACATTATCGTGCTGTCTAAATGAGGAATCTTGGTGTTTCCCGGGATACCTAATGTTTACCTTTGAACTCTTTGTACATCGTGTGGAAATATTCCGTGCATCACTACGTGATATCGATGTTAACATATGTGCCAAATTACTTTTAAATCCGTGGCGAAATAGGAAACGGGATAAACATAATGTTGACTAATTGTGACTTTAAAGTTTGACAACTTCTGTTATTGTTTTAGTTAGATACTTCTAATGTAGGGAAACAGTTTGTGTCAAGTAATTTAAGAAGCCATTCATTCGTGGCGAAGATAAAGTCTGATAAAACAAAATCTTGACAAATTTCCCTTAGGTTTTAACGCCATGTTTAGTTCGTTATTCGTAAAACGAGACAACAAAAACTTATGGAACTATTAAAAGTTACGCCATTCTACTCACTCCCACCCACGACCCGCCACATAAATGTACAAAGAAAGGCATTTATCTTACACATAAGGCATTCGTTCACCTATAAGTCGTATTTATTTGTTTCAGGTACGTCCGCATTTGCCGCGCAGAGCAACTACATCATTAATACCAACGACGTCAGATTTACTCGCATTCGTTTTAACGAGGGAAATGACTATAACGCTACAACAGGTGTATTTACTTGCAGAATACCAGGCATTTACTGGTTTTCTGCTACTCTTAGTGGCAATTCGGGTTGGTATTGCTACTTTTTACTTAATAGAGTACATAAATTGTATATAGCATTTCCAGGTGGTAACTGGGACATTGGATCAGTCTCTGAAGTGTTTAGACTAAGTCATGGTGATCGTGTCCAAGTAGGGCATTGCTCTTCACCTGGTAACATACGGTCTGATAGTGCTAATTCATTTTCTGGCGTGTTGGTGAAAGCAGATGGCTGAGTGTATGCTCGCCTGATTAAAACATAATCAAACATATCATTTTAACTGGATGACGATGGTTTTGGACATTTTGTTTAATCTGAGAAACAGTCAACAGTCAAAGTAGCATTACACTGAAACTGCCTTTTTTGGTTTCAGCATATTCAGCATATTTAAAGTGTATACTTAAACATGTTATCTGAATTCGTATTATATGAATAATATCCTTTTATTATGAAACTGTTTAGTTTCTATATCATGGTTTGTTGAAGATGCATAGTCTATAAACCGGTCATATGTTATTGTATATGCCATATGACAACAAATAGAAACATGCATGTTGAGTATTGTGGAGTTTTATTTCATTGTTTTATACTTTTAACGTTTTCGCCTCTGGTAAATGCATTTTGGTCTTAAAACACTCGCATTATTCTTAAAGGAAATCGTGATTTTCTGTTCTGAAACTTTCTTAAATTGTAAAGTTATATACGTGACGCGTATTATTCAAACATACATAACACTGCTTGGTTTTGACACAGCGTGTGTTTAAGCAGTTGTAAAGGGAGTTCACCAAACACTCAGATTCCATTAGAATGAACGATGTTATGTTTAATGTTTTAGTATCAGTCTGTATGTACGCAAAACATCATTCCAATCTCATTCAAGTATGAAGTAAAATAGGAATTTTAATATTGTGTAATGTCATAATTATGTACATAAAATGATCGTTGTATTATAAAGAACAAGTGATCCTTTGTAAAACATCACAATAATCAGCGGTGCACGGGATCTGGCTCAGGATCGTATAGTCACCTATGTCCAATTGAATTAAAACGATTTGCTTTACATTAAATAATGCTAGATTTTTAAAGTATGAATGATCTGTGTTATTTGTGTAGTTACTAATTGTTTGTTTCTTGTTATCTGCGATAATGCATTGTTTGTTTTTAAATAATGCTCTGTTCCTCACTCTTCCTAGGGTCTGCCTTTGGTCTCTTTTGTCATCGTACACTGTTCATTTTGTATGAGATATTAATACCTATTCTTGTTATTTTCCTTTTACCCATATGTGTCATGTGAGTTAAAGTCATTAGATTATGTGTTTTTTACGCATTGTTTTACACTGGGTATTTATATTATACAACTCTAAACATTAGTCACACTGTGGCGTACGAGCAATGGATGTTCTTTTATTATGATAGTAGTATATATCATAAACATGTTAATATCATATTGCATCTTTATTTGAATATATCTTTGAATACATATGTATGTTTGAATATTAGAGTATTTTCAAAGATGCATTAAATTGCCTATACATCATTTGGAGTGTATTTTTCAAATGTTATAGTTCGCGTGTGTATTTTGGATTCAATTTATTAAATGTGTAATTGCTTAGTGTATCTTGTGCATAATGGTAGTACATGGACCTATTTCCAAAATGTACATAGTGTATATAATTTGTAGATTTGTTCTGTGAATGTCGGAGTTTAAAAGGTTCGATGGAAACTTACAATTTACTAAAGTACTTAAATGGTGTTTGATGAAAACGGCTATAATTGTTAATGTGAGCAAGCAGAAAGCGGAGTAAAATAGTATTACTGGTTAGACGAGATAAACCGTGGACGGTGGACTGACGGCTGAGGTATGACATTGTTGTTTAAAACGACATATAATTACACACTCCGACATTTTCTCCGAAAAATGTGCTATCACTATGTGCATTAAGTTGATATTCAAATGTATACTATATAATTTCTTCGCATGTGTTGGAATTGGTTTGCAAAACACAATATTCTATATTATATGTACATATTTTAATATATTGTTGTGTACTCAAGATTAACATTTATACACTAACTGTAATAAATATAGTTACAGTCATTGGTTTCTGTTGTTTGTGTTTTATTTTGTGGATAAATATTAATTGTAGCATAAATGATGTCACAATCAATATAACCAAGAAAGCAAATTAATGTGACATTTTATGTGTTACCGTTTAATGTTTAAGAACAAAACAAAAAACCATTATTTGTAAAACAACTTCAAGATATCTATATTTAATAGAAATTAATACAGAGTGAAGTGGCAGTACAACTTCACAATGCTGACAGTGTCCGGAATCAGGATACCAAGTGAACGGTAACAAGTATGTTTGACAAGAATAAACATATAAGTACACTACTTCAGGCTCATACCTACATGCTTTTACATGTCAACACAAGTGATAAAATGTTTGCGATGTCAGGAATTGACCGGACGACAAAACGTCTTTGGTGTTAATTTAACATATACAATTGAAGTAGTATAATCAAACACAAATATCGAAAGAAATGTAACTAAACGCAACGACATTCAAATAGAATGTTATAATTTTTAACATCTCCAAACCATTATACATGTTTGTTGAATATCAATACCAGACGGTCATATCATATGCAGCAATTTTACAATATTTACATGCACACATTGCAATTTGCAGAACAAATACACATAATAATACATAATGGTGTCTAAAGCGGCGTTCACATAAATGTTTATATCAAGTGTTGAAAATTTATTATTGAGTTTTATTATCTACAGAAAAATCTACAAAATTTCATGTGTAAAAAAATAACTCACAAACGTTTTACACACATATGAATGTGCTTGGCATTGGAAGGGCATTATTAAACATACACAATTTATATAAAGTATGAACAACAACTGGTTATCTGATCACAAAAAGTGATTTTCTCTACGGACTGAAATATAATTATATATACCGACTTTATGAAGACAATGATGCAACTGGCGACATAAATGTACGTGTTGATCTTGCCGGCGCTGACACACGGTTAGACACATTTATTGATATTGAACGTTTCACGTATACGTACAATTACAATGATTTCAAGCCTTTCTCAGGCTAGGTCAATATTAAATAGTCATTTAGAAAACATACATAAAAAGTCATCTTTACCTAGCATGTGTATGTACTCTAGCTATATGTTGTATTTACCTGGCACGTGTATGTACATTATTTACATGTTGTCTTTACCTAGCACGTGTATGTACTCTCCCTACATGTTGTTGTTTCCTAGCACGTGTATGTACACTCCCTACATGTTGTCTTTAACTAGCACGTGTATGTACATTATCTACATGTTGTCTTTACCTAGCAAGTGTATATACACTAGCTACATGTTGTCATTACCTAGCACGTGTATATACACTAGCTACATGTTGTCTTTACATAGCACGTGTATGTACATTATCTACATGTTGTCTTTACCTAGCACGTGTATATACACTAGCTACATGTTGTCATTACCTAGCACCTGTATGTGCAATACGTACATGTTGTCTTTACCTAGCACGTGTATATACACTAGCTACGTTTTGTCTTTACCTAGCACCTGTATGTGCAATACGTACATATTGTCTTTATCTAGCACACGTATGTACACTAGCTACATGTTGTCTTTATATTGCACGTGTATGTATATTATCTACATGTTGTCTTTACCTAGCACGTGTATATACACTAGCTACATGTTGTCTTTACCTAGCACCTGTATGTGCAATACGTACATGTTGTCTTTATCTAGCACACGTACGTACACTAGCTACATGTTGTCTTTACATTGCACGTGTATGTATATTATCTACATGTTGTCTTTACCTAGCACGTGTATATACACTTGCTACATGGTGTCTTTACCTAGCACGTGTATGTACACTTGCTACATGTTGTCTTTACCTAGCACGTGTATGTACACTAGCTACATGTTGTCAATACCTAGCACGTGTATGTACACTTGCTACACATTGTCTTTACCTAGCACGTGTATGTACACTACTTACATTTTGTCTTTACCTAGCACGTGTATATACACTAGCTACATGTTGTCATTACCTAGCACCTGTATGTACAATACGTACATGTTGTCTTTACCTAGCACGTGTATGTACACTAGCTACATGTTGTCTTTACCTAGCACGTGTATTAACACTAGCTACATGTTGTCTTTACCTAGCACGTGTATTAACACTAGCTACATGTTTGTCTTTACCTAGCACGTGTATGTATACTAGCTACATGTTGTCTTTACCTAGCACGTGTATGTACACTAGCTACATGTTGTCTTTACCTAGCACATGTATGTACACTAGCTACATGTTGTCTTTACCTAGCACGGGTATGTACAATAGCTACATGTTGTCTTTACCTAACACGTGTATGTACTCTAGCTACATGTTGTCTTTACCTAGCACGTGTATGTACACTCGCTACATGTTGTCTTTACCTTGCACGTGTATTAACACTAGCTACATGTTGTCTTTACCTAGCACGTCTATGTACACTAGCTACAAGTTGTCATTACCTAGCACTTGTATGTACTCTAGCTACATGTTGTCTTTACCTAGCACGTGTATATACACTAGCTACATGTTGTCATTACCTAGCACGAGTATGTACACTCGCTACATGTTGTCTTTACCTCGCACATGTATGTACACTAGCTTCATGTTGTCTTTACCTAGCACGAGTATGTACACTCGCTACATGTTGTCTTTACCTAGCAAGTGTATATACACTAGCATCATGTTGTCTTTACCTAGCACATGTATGTACACTAGCTTCATGTTGTCTATACCTAGCACGTGTATGTACACTAGCATCATGTTCTCTTTACCTAGCACATGTATGTACACTAGCTTCATGTTGTCTATACCTAGCAAGTGTATATACACTAGCATCATGTTGTCTTTACCTAGCACATGTATGTACACTAGCTTCATGTTGTCTTTACCCAGCACGTGTATGTACAGTAACTACATGTTGTCTTTACCTAGCACGTGTATGTACACTAGCTACATGTTGTCTTTACCTAGCACGTGTATTAACACTAGCTACATGTTGTCTTTACCTAGCACGTGTATGTACACTAGCTACATGTTGTCTTTACCTAGCACGTGTATGTACAGTAGCTACATGTTGTCTTTACCTAGCACGTATCTGTACACTAGGTACATGTTGTCTTTACCTAGCACGTGTGTATACACTAGCTACACGTTGTCTCTACATATCACGTGTATGTACACTAGGTACACGTTGTCTTTACATAGCACGTGTATGTACACTAGATACATGTTGTCTTTACCTAGCACGTGTATGTACACTAGGTACATGTTGTCTTTACGTAGCACGTGTGTGTACACTAGCTACACGTTGTCTTTACATAGCACGTGTATGTACACTAGCTACATGTTGTCTTTACCTAGCACGTGTTTGTACACTAGCTACATGTTGTCTTCACCTAGCACGTGTATGTACATTAGCTACACGTTGTCTTTACATAGCACGTGTATGTACACTAGCTACATGTTGTCTTTACCTAGCACGTGTATGTACACTAGCTACATGTTGTCTTCACCTAGCACGTGTATGTACACTAGCTACACGTTGTCTTTACATAGCACGTGTATGTACACTAGCTACATGTTGTCTTCACCTAGCACGTGTATGTACACTAGCTACACGTTGTCTTTACATAGCACGTGTATGTACAGTAGCTATATGTTGTCTTTACCTAGCACGTGTATGTACACTAGCTACACGTTGTCTTTACATAGCACGTGTATGTACACTAGCTACATGTTGTCTTTACCTAGCACGTGTTTGTACTCTAGCTACATGTTGTCTTTACCTAGCACGTTTGTATACACTAGCTACATGTTGTCTTCACCTAGCACGTGTATGTACTCTAGCTACATGTTGTCTTTACCTAGCACGTTTGTATACACTAGCTACATGTTGTCTTTACCTAGCACGTGGATGTACACTCGCTACATGTTGTCTATACCTAGCACGTGTATATACACTAGCTTCATGTTGTCTTTACCTAGCACATGTATGTACATTAGCTACATGTTGTCTGTACCTAGCACGTGTATATACACTAGCTACATGTTGTCTTTACCTAGCACATGTATGTACATTAGCTACATGTTGTCTATACCTAGCACGTGTATATACACTAGCTTCATGTTGTCTTTACCTAGCACGTGTATGTACATTAGCTACATGTTGTCTGTACCTAGCACGTGTATGTACACTAGCTACATGTTGTCTTTTCCTTGCACGTGTATGTACATTAGCTACATTTTGTATTTACCTAGCACGTGTATATACACCAGCTACATGTTAAATATTAGGCGGCTCAGATTGTCAGAAAAAGCTGTGAGTATTGTCAGTTTGGTTTAATGACCAGAGTGTATTGTGTGGTGTCATGGGTCAAATACCTAAAACCTTTGGTTATTGGGAAAATATGTCAGACATGTATTTAGTGTATATTCACTTTGTTATTTTCGAAAGTCATTCATTTAGGACTTTTACGGACTGAAACAAAATATTTGAATAAAGAAATATTAAATTATCCTAGTTGGCAAGCTCGGAGATTATTTGTATTATTTCAGATAAGTACTCTTCAAACACAGATATCATTTATTATAAATTTGAACCAGGATAGGCTTTAAACTGTCTACTTAATTAGATAATGTAATACAATTTATCTTATTCACGCCGAACGTTATTTGGACTTATTTGCTGATCTTATGTTGGCATGCTTCATTTTAAAACACAAGTTCACAACGAAAGCACGTACATTAAATATACACTTAAGAAAACTTCTAACGCCCCCTTTATTATATTGTCTATATATTCTATGATAATTATCTGAGCGACATGAACTTTACAGTACATCACGTTCAATGCATTTAAAGGCATTTTCTTAATTTAAATGAACATAAACCTAACATTTTTGAAGAAAATCTTCTTTTAAGAACATAACCATATTTTTTAAATTCACAAACTTTTTCATGTTTTTCGTGTGAAGAATAACCCCCACAACTAGGAAAGCATTCGTTTATTTAAAACAAAAAGTCATGAATATTAAACACAAACCATTATTGAACAAATAAACAGAAAACTGTATCAAGTTACGCTACCGTTGTAACGTTTTTTTCACGTTGAAAACGTGCCCGTCAACAATACACAAAACACATTCAAATCAGCAACTTTGCAGTAAGCAACTCCGTTCGCATGTTTGGACCATTTCCCTAATTATGGATCCATTTCCCCATATTTTTAGTGCAGGTGGAGTCATACAAGCGTGTGTTTGCATTCCTATTTAATACACTTCCGGTTAGTTAGGACACCTTTGCCAGATGTTTGAGTTTAAAATAGTCAATATTCAGCATCTGTTTTGTCATTAAGTTATGAACATTTGATAGAATATAGTGTTCCTAGCATTTATTGCGTACTTTTCAATCACAAGAATAAACCGCTCTCGAGGAAACATCACCACAACTTGTGACGTCATCATGCCAAAACAAAGGTTCCTCCGCCATGATTATGTTGGGGGAAAGACATTTTTACAATGAATATGATGCAATTAACGCATATTCAGTATCAAAAGTAATATTGAGCAAACCATTCTAAAATGTTTTTGTTTTAAGGTTTTAGCATGCGTTTGTGTCATTACTGCTTCCAAAAGATACACAGCTTGTTAACTTTGTTATGCATATGTTCGACAATATTTTGTCATTTTTACATTTCGTTATTCATTGTTGATCATTTCCAATTAAATTTGGAATATTTTTAATATCAGCGGATTATGGAAGAGCGTAACGTCAAAATCGTACGTGACCCCAGAAAGTCACATAAGTAAATTAAATTCAATAATTCTAAAAATCGTGATG
>Ga0224511_10004751_pt1 | contig 10402 bp, 2 predicted proteins | sample SF_May12_sed_USG_2_FD_169988 | JGI IMG/M metagenome (GOLD analysis project Ga0224511, IMG submission 169988) | Sediment microbial communities from San Francisco Bay, California, United States - SF_May12_sed_USGS_8_1 | ecosystem: Environmental > Aquatic > Marine > Sediment | place: USA... | reverse complement strand
CCCCAGGGGCATAATTTGAACAACTTTGGTAGAGGACCTTTAGATGATGCTATATACCAAATATGAAAGCTCTGGGCCTTGTAGTTTCAGACAAGAAGATTTTTGAAAGTTTCATTTTAAAATCTATTTATTGACCCCATGACCTACTTATGCAACCAACTGAAACGGTTTGAACAATTTTGGAAGGGAACCACCCAGGGATCATTCCTGTGAAGTTTGGTCAAAATCCAATAAGCGGTTTCAGATGTTGTTTAAAGAAATTGTTGACGCATGCATGCACGCACGGACGCACGGACGATGGACGACGGACAATGGGCCATCACAAAAGCTAAATGGCTATTTATAGCAAGAAACATGGTATATGCTTAATTTGAACGTCAATTAAATCATGAGAAAAGTAAATAAAACTATTACAGCCTTTAAATGTCAGAAGTGGCCTTAATAGAAAGATTTATCCATTCAGGCACTTAATTAAGGACATATAAATGGTGCTACACAACGAAGATGGTAAGAGAAGAGTTTTATGGCAAAAGGTACAATATTATTTACAAATATTAGTAAGTTTAACTTACCCTGGATTGAACTGAACATGACGATAGTGTGGTCACTGCCAGGGTTGTAGACCAGCTGCTCAAACCCTGTACTCCCTTTTCCTTCATCTGTTCATCGTATAATTTTAAATTCTAGTTAACAAAAATTGTGTTTAACATCCTAAAGCACTAAATTGTACTTCTTTGTTAAAATCTTAGGGTTCAAAATATAATTACTACTGATTTAATTAAATACTTAAACTGTACACCTTAACTTATAAAATACAAAAATGTCTCCATGAAGCACTTTATAAAGTCACCTGGTTGTGTGGATGTATTGCCTCTATATCCAGAGTGTGAACGTTTTCCCCTGGGTGGCACTGTGGGAGGGATGTCTGCTGATCCACTATGGATTCCAGACGTTGTAGTTTTAGGTCGGGCTCCCAAAGAAACGTCAACCTTAAAATATTTTTGTTTCAACAGGTTAAATCTTTCAGATTACTTATATCAAAAGATAAACAAGAGGCAACTAAGGGCCTTGGGTCGCTCAACTGTGACACATTGACCTAGTAAATTAACAAGCATCAATAATTTGCCTCACATGATTTGTTTACTTTTTTTCGAACAAGACAGTTTTTCCCATGTTGTCTGCTCCTGTGAAGTACTTATGCAACCATCCAGAATTGTTTCAACACTTTTGGAAGAGGGGTATTTCTGAGCATTTGCATAAAATATTGGGCAGTTTAAGAGTCATTTGAATATCATTTTATGTATTTAACTCAATTGAAAAATGTGACCCATTAAGACATGACCATTTTTACCCCAAGGGAGTAATTTGAACAACTAAGCAGATGTCCTTTAGATGATGTATCATACCAAAAAAGATCTGGGCCTTTCTGTATTAGATGAGATTTTCTGAAAGTGAACTTGGAAATACTATTTCAGCAATTTTGGTAGAGGGTCAACCAAAAATCATACCTGTTAAGTTTAATCAAATTGAAGGAAGTTAAAGATTTGTCTAAATCATTTAAAGCCATTACTCAATTGTGAACTCTAGTTGAACTTTGCCATGAAATTCTACCTGTCACAGCAATTCATGTGGTTAGGCCCTGCAGTACTGATCACTTATCCTAGCATGTGTATGGATTAGTGAACAATTTTAAGTTAGATTAAACAAAGTTAAAAGGTGTGACTGGTATTCACAATCAATTTCTGTATACATCATCTATCCATCAAAAGGCCTATAAGTCCAGGCACAAGTGCCATTAAACTGATGAAAGGGAAATGAAATATTTATGCATCTCGTGTCATTTCACAGCTCAGTGCAGGATGATGTGATTCCTAATTTAATATAGAGAAAGAATCCCCATGAACAATGGCTTTTAAGTAAAGTTGTGACCCAGAGGTCATTATTTGAATGGTGAACAACCCCTAGATGATGTTTTATACCAAATATAAAAGGTCTCGAAACTCTGTAAGCCGTGTGGTTTCAAACACGATTTTTTTTCAAATTGCATTTCTGACACCGTTATGACCCCCTTTATTTATTTAACCAACTTGAACCCACTGGGTACAATCAAGGCGTCACAGGTTGTGGTTATCAACGAAGACAGTGTAGTTGTTACTCAACGAAAAACTCATGTAAACAGCATGATCTTCATCCTCAAAATGAATTTGACTTCATTGAGAAACATACATACATACATTAAAAGTGGTCTTTGTTGAGCACCACACATTTTAATGTATATGTTTCTCAACCAAGTCAAATTCAATTTGAGGATGAGGATCACACTGTCTACATAAGTTTTCGATGAGTAACAACTACATGTGACGCTTTGATTGTACCAACTTAAACCATGTCATCGGCTCTGTTGGAGAACTAACAAAGGACCGCGTAGTTAGCGTTCAAATCCAGGTGAAAATGTTAACAGACAAGATCAACAAATGAATTATGACAACCTATTAAACGTACCTTGCTCTGCCCCTGTATGTCCTGATAAGCTGGATTTCTGAATTCGGTTGTGGAGCTTCCTTAAAAGAAGCAGTAACTTGTTAGGAAAACAGGAATAAAACAAGTTTTTACCAAAAAACACAACAAAATGAATATCAGTAATGTTGCTCCTTTTGGTGAAAGAAAAAAAGGAACATTATAATATTGTACTTTTAAACGTTTATTCAAATTGCTTTATTTCGTAACACATATTTTATTTCTTTGATAATTTTCATTCCGAGATATTTTAATACCAAAAGCATTATTTTACCAATAAATGGTGGTGCCAAAGCATACGCATGCATAGTATTTTAATCCTTGTCCAATCCTCAGAGTAATTCAATGTGTAAGCCATGCAAAAGTAACACTGGATGTTTCTCAACTGTTAGTAAAAATGCTAGATAGATTTAATAGTCTTGTCAAAGATGGATATTATTGTATGCCCAACCACTGTAGGGAAAGGGGGGTATATTGATTTGGCCTTGTCCAGATGGCCATTGCCTTAATGTTATGTTTCGCATTCAAAGGTAAAAGTGAAAGAGCCATACCGTTGAATTTCATTATACTTGTCAGCATGTGAACTTGTGCACCTGGGTTTTTTGATACCTCAAAATTCATGGTCACGGTCACACTTGGGGTTTCAGTACAGAGTATTTTTTGTAGGAGCAATTTATTAGTGAGATGATGAATAAGCAGATAGCCTCTCGTGAATTTTAACTTTCATCAGAAACAAGAAGTTAAGTTCATCATAAAGTTTACAGAATTAAATTACACAGCAACAAAAATCAGGCGTTAGGATTGGTGTGTTTGGCACAGCAAGTCCCAATGGGAGTCTACATGTGAAACAAATTGGAAATGCATGACTAAAGAAACCATTGTCAGAAAAGGCATTACATTTTCCTATAAGCTTAATGTTTAATTTTAGTTTTATCTTTTATTAGTATATATTTTAAAAACGTCTTCATGAGGGTTTAAATTACTAACAGTATTATAGATCTAATTTATCTTGTATTTTTATATATTAATATATTGTGTGTATTCTTTTTATGTAATTTGTTGTCTTTCTTTTCATTATATTTTTAATTTCAATTAAAACATATTATAAAATAAACATCTTGCAGAATGATAACGAATAAATTATTAAATTAATACAATTTGGCTTTCTTTATCTTAGTATGTGTAACATGGACCTTGCAATTCTTGCAAGGGTTGAACATTTTCGAATTTCTGCGAGCAACTTTGCTTAAATTTTATATTTAGCTGAATGACTGCAAGCCAAATGATTTTAAATTGCTTTTTATACATGTTTAAACACTAAACTCGCACATGCTTATCGTCTTTTTAACTAAATAAAACCTTCTTATTTGAAAAACAAAATCTTGTTTCCCGCATAGAATTTGCACACGTGTACATCAGGGGGAAAATACCTAATGCTTACTGATTGAGCTACGAATTCACATAGATGGTGTTTATAATACAGTTTATCGTATGCTATATGAAATATTGTATAAATCAGTTATATTAAAAATCTCTACCTTACAACGCTTTACCCATTTTGAGGAACAAAAGCTTACAGGTCACATCTCAATGCGTAATGTTTACCTACAGATAGTATCTTAGATACATTTATATTGAAAACAAGTTAATGAGGAGGCCAATAGTTCACAACAATGATGAGTTGGGGAGTTAAGGTATGGAATAACACAAAAGTTTTATGTTTGTCCATTTAATGTAACTAGAAAGTTTAGCACATGATGAAAAGGTAAAATAAATGTGACACTAATAAGTTAAGAAATATTGTTCTCACTTACTGCTCCTTTGTAAGGTTGAGGAAGTTGCTGTCTGAGTTGGTTTGGTTGCCTTGGCTTGGGGTTGTCCAGGTGCTTGGCTTTTATCAGTTGTCCTCTCGCTCCCTGTATCTTGTGACAGTATTGTTTTTATTTGTTGTTCAACTTCCTTTCCATCCTTGTTTCTGCAGTAAACCAGTATATCAATGGCATTGTCAGTTTCTTTGCTGTCTTGAACAACAGAGATTAAATTTTTGCCCAGTGCATTCAACTTTTGTATTACAAAATCTTTGGAAATATTATCAGAAGTTGTTTGCTTTACAATAAGTAAATTTGGTGCAATCTTGATTATGTATTTTATTTCATCTGATGTCGGCTTCTCATCAACACAGCAGAAGGCAACTTGCCTTCCACCACATTCAATATCCCAAAACACTGGACCTTCAGTACCAAATATTTTAGTTAAAACCTGCCTAAGTTTCTCAATGCCGAAGTCATGACGAGACACATATTTCAGGTCATTGACCTCAGTTTTACCAACCTGTGTCTGTACATCAATAAATCTGAAAACCTCCTCCACAGATCCAGATGCTTGTTGATGTACCATTGCAGTAACAATAGTATTTTTGTCATTTCTATATTGCTGTACACTAAATCGGACCTCGCAGCATGCATAAGCTTCACATTTGTTTTTGAATCGTTCATCTTGAACCATTTTCCCAACACATTCTGGCCGAGCAAATGGCTGGAATTGGCATCCAGTATTTTTGTTTAGTGTGTCCAAAACATACTTTACTTCATCATGTATGTGAGGATGTTTATTTTGATTCCAGCAAAAATGGAGAAGATTGGATCCTGGTTCTATATTGAACACTACATCAATGTGTTTCTGCAGCTCCTGTAGGTAGGCATCCAAACCAATGTTCTTTCCTAATGTGCTCACCCTATCCACTCTGATCTGTGGAAACTTCTGCCTGACATATTGCAGTATTTTAGGTATTCGACCTACGTCTGCTTTGTCACTTGTATGGATCACTAAAGCTTCCTCCTCATTTATTACCTCCAGTCTTCGTTTCTTACTCAATGTTGTAACTGCATCTGTATATTCTTCGTGTTTAAGAATCATTTTCCACCACAAGTACATAGCCCAACTAACAGGTTGACGTCCTTCCACTATCTTGTTGCCACTTTTCATCACTCTTACATTGATGTGTTGAAAAGAGTGTGATTGAAAGTATGAAGGTTGCTGTGCGTTGTCATCTTTTCTGCATTGAGTTTCCATATACTCTGGGAAAAACAAATAGTTCAATGTTTGGTTTATTAATGCATTTTTACCATCTGAAAGTTGATTAATGATAGATTTTGTCACAGCAGTCACAGAACTGCATGCTCACATTGTCACTAACCCCAAATGATGTGGTTGAATATGCTTTAGATCAAAATGTGATAGCAGCAGGGGTGCATGAGAAATCATATTTCATGAAACACCGTTACCAAAACAAGAGCTTGTCATAAGTGCGGAATACCCCCGACATGTGCTTGTCAGAAACAAGTTGACCCCCATTTCAAGTACATTTCAAGGGACATAGATCGTTTTCAAGCACTTTTTAAGACCTGTGTCTTTTGCTCTGTACGTCTACTCAGTGAGATCTGTCTACCTACAGAGTTTCAAGATGAAACCTGTTCTATTTCTTAAGTTATGTCCAGGACAAAATTCAGTGTACAATTTACAAAGGGCAATAACTCCAAAATTAGGCAAGGCAGAGTTACTGTTCTTTTGCACTGTACTTCTACTCAATCAGATCTACCTACCTACAAATTTTCTTGTTGATAACCCGTGTCGTTCAAAAGTTATATTTTGGACAGAGTTCAAAGTGTAAAATAAACAAAGGGCTATTACTCCAACAAGAGTGCCAAACTGACACAAAATATGCCCGTCGTATTTGTGGTAAATACAATGGTAATGACAACATTTTTGGGAGCAGGATATTCGAGCGCAAACCCTAATTTTTGACAGTTCAGGGGCTATAATTTAGGAGTGCATGGGGGATTTGGCTGATTATAGAACTGGGTCAAGATATTATGCCCATCAACATATTCACCAAGATTGATAAAGACCAGACGAAAACTCTTTGACTTAGAGACCGTAAACCCTAATTTTGAACAATACAAGGGCCATAATTCATGAGTGCATGGGGGATTTGGCTGGTTATAAAACTAGATCGAGATATTATGCCCACCAACATATTCACCAAGTTTGATAAATACAGGACAAAAACTCTTTAACTTAGAGAGCGGAAACCTTAATTTTGGACAATTTAATGGCCACAATTTCGGAGTGCCTGGGGGATTTGGTTGGTTATAGAACTTGACTTGATCGAGACATTATGCACACCAACAAATGCACCAAGTTTGATAAAGACCTGATAAAAACTCTTTGATTTAGAAACGGAAACCCTGTGGACGCCGCCCGACTGAGCCACAGGTGTTCCCATAATACGTCCCATTTTTCAAACGGGTGTATAAAAAGGCAGGGCAAAGTTACTGTTCTTTTGCACTGCAATACTACTCATTGAGATATATAACCTACAAAGTTTGAAGTTGAAATCTCGTGTAATTTCAGAGTTATGATCCAGACAAAGTTCAAAGTGTAGAATAAACAAAGGGCTATAACTCCAAAATTAGGCAAGGCAGAGTTACTGTTCTCTTGCACTGCACTTCTCCTCAATGATATTCATGTATACCATCCTACAAAGCTTCTTCTTATATTCCTTGTCGTTTTAGAATAATGTTCCTGACAAAGTTTTAAGTGTAAAAACAAAAGGGCATTAAATCCAAAATAAGGCAAGGCAGGTTACAGTTTTTTTTTGCACTGCACTTCTACTCGATGGGATCTATCAACCGACACAGTTTGATGTTGATGTTTCTTGTTGTTTCAGAGTTATGTCCCAGACAATAATTAAAGTGTACAATAAACGAAGGGCAATAACGCCAAAGTTAGGCAAGGCAGAGTTATGTTTCTTTTTTACTGCATTTCTGTTCAAAAAGCTCTATCTACCTACAAAGTTTGAAGTTAATATCTCTTGTATATTACGCGTTATGTCCCGGACAAAGTTCAAAAAGTAAAATAAACAAAGTCCATTTACTCTAAAATTAGGCAGGGCAGAGTTACGGTTCGTTTGCACTGCATTAATTTTCTACTTAATAAGATATATCTACCTGCAAAGGTTGAAGTTAATATGTATTGTAGTTTTTGCGTTTTGTCCGGGACAAGAAATCTGCAATCTGCCTGCCTGACCGACTGACCACCAGCTGACACCAGTATACCCCCTTTAACTTTGTTTGTCTAAAGTTAAATGATATATTTAGGGAAAAAGAATATTGGCAATAATATTTGACTCATGTTTAACTATGTTCGGGCCTTGAGTAAGTACAATTAGGAATATATGCAAAATAAACATAAAGTACACATCAGACACTTTGATACTTTAAGCGTATGAAGTTTAAATCTAAGTTAATATAGATATAGAATCTTTTATGAGTAATTCCTTTAATATCTCCCTGTTAAATATTTCATAGTTCCCTAAATCTTTAAAAAGACCCAGGGAAAAAGAGACAGTTATTTATTTACAATTTAGAAGTTGGAATTGAAAGTCCTATTGAATGAAATTTTACAATATTCTTAAAGGGGTTCGCGGCAGTTCCACATCTTTTTTCCTGCATTTAGATTTTGATGCAAATGTGTATACCAACAGCTTATGTCTTAATTAAGTGAAAAATAGAAACATATAGTCATCGGCCTTGTTTTTTTTTTATATTAGAATTGTAACATGGTATTTTGCATTTAATGTAGGTTAAATAGTAGTGAACTAAATTGACATAAAAAGTAAGAAAAAATAATATATAATTGCCCTGCCTATATATTTGTTAAGCGTAATATTTGTTAATTCAAAAAAGTGCAAAGCAATTAGCAATTTGATAAATTTGGGTGAAAAGGTTATCTTTTTATATTATCAGGTGCAGTCAGGAAAGCGATATTTTAACAACTTTTTGACACATTTTTTTTCTAGGATTCAGATTTTAGCGAAACTTTTCAAAGGTGTAAAACAATATGTTATTGTCATAACAATAAAATAAAATTGGGGAGTCATCACACTTTTAACAGAGAAATAGTTGAAAATAGAACCCACGAGCTAAACTCCCGCAATCTCCCTTAAGTGTAAACAAATATAGCTTGTAAAGCAAAATGTTTATATTCTTTCTTTAGAATATGATGGATTACAAGCAAAATCATTCACAAATAAAACACAGTTTCCACTCTTTTATATGATGGATATATTTCTGGAAAGTGCAAACACAAGATGTGATTTTTAACCCAGATCTGCGTGCTGCATTTAACCTTTGACCTTCTAGGAGCATGTGTCCATTTAATTAAAAAACTGGGTCTTACACGTATAACATTATCTTTTGACGGTGATCACTTGCTAAGTATAAGTTGAAATATCGTTCAAGGCATCATGACAAGTACAAAAATACCAAAGTAAATTGTTTTAATTGCATGTCACATTGACACTATGATACTGTAGGTTATCATACTGCATTTCAATGTGTGTTTTAAAATAAGTTTCAGTTTAGATTTATATTAATAATTAGGTGCCAAATCATCTACGGTACCGTGTCTATTTTACCAAAACATTTCATTTCACAAAGCATATTTGGCAGTAAGTCCATTGCGGAATAAAGACATTGGTGAACCTCAGTATGCTGGTGACTGACAACCATGATTTTTGTTTTATCAGTGTTGCAAAAATTAAACAGGACATTGCTGCCTAGACCTTTGTTGGCAAACATCAATAGTATTACCTGATACCTTATATAAATATTTTTACTGTTTTCTGAAATTATAAAAACGGTCCACAAACTGTTTGCCGGTCAATAGTTTTGACTGTTACCCTTGCGTGCTCTGACGTTATTGGACAGGTAATGTAACAGTTATTCATATGTGATTTGAGAACAGTTAAGTCCTTGGCCTACAACTTCAGACAACAGTTCAAAACACTATCTCCTCCACCTCGGGCAAACAGTTAAACTGTTCCCAAAAAACATTTGAAATAACTGTATATACTGTTTATTACATTCATGTAGCAGTGATCCTACCTGCAGATGCCTGTGATGATGGCTGCTGGTTCTTCGGTACAGTTTTGTCAGTCACACGTGGTTGTGGGGTTTTACCTTTGTCTGTAGAGGATGTATCCACAGACGACTGGCTGGCAGGCTGGGGTGCAGGGATAGGTGACAGTTTGCGTGCGCCACCTGTAGGTTTCTGACCTGTCTCTAGCGTGTTAATATTCTGAGAAGCATTGACAGATGACTGACCACCATCATCAGCTGGGCCACCCCCTGGTTGACTGGACAGCTTTCCACAATCATTGCCAGCACCTTGATAATATTAACATTATGTTCACATTTTAGTCTTGCAAATAATTTTTATGTTGTATATTTTACAAGAAAAAAATAAACTTAAAAATGTTTCTATGTATTTCAAATATAAATACTGGAAATGCCAGATTATAATAATAGCATAATTATGAAGTTTTTAAATCATTTTATGAACATTTAGAAGTATTTTCTAACAAAGTAATTCAGTATTTAACCTTTTCCTTTACATGTAAATACTTTTGACATCCGAATCAGTATGTTCTGATATGAATGTAAAATCCTTTATAAATGTAGACTATACAAACAAAAAACAATTTAAAAAAGTATCTGCTGTTCCCCACACCTGCTTGTAAATCTGATGTCTCAGTGTGCTCATCTATGGAAGGGATTATCCGCCACTCTTATTAATATAAATACATTATTATTAATATGAAGACATTCTTATTATTATGAAGACACTTGAATTGATATAAAGACATTCTTATTATAATGAAGACATTGTTATTGATATAAATACATTATTATCATAATGAAAACATGGTTTTTAAGACAAAGACATCATTATTAATACGCAGTAATGGATTATCCGACAGTTCACTCATTATGCTTTATGACATACTAACAAACATACAATTTATTACGTATGTTGCATTTTA
>Ga0224511_10004750_pt1 | contig 10402 bp, 2 predicted proteins | sample SF_May12_sed_USG_2_FD_169988 | JGI IMG/M metagenome (GOLD analysis project Ga0224511, IMG submission 169988) | Sediment microbial communities from San Francisco Bay, California, United States - SF_May12_sed_USGS_8_1 | ecosystem: Environmental > Aquatic > Marine > Sediment | place: USA... | reverse complement strand
TATTTCCATAAGGAGCAACATAGAAGCTACCAAAAACAGCCATCAAAAAGTTAATTTTATGAAAAAAATTTTTTGACAAAATGTCACACCTTATTTGCACCAGGCCTTAAATTAAATGTGTATTTTCTTGTATTATTGTTATATTTGATTATGGTATGATTTTTGTTGAAAACGAATGACCCACAATAACCATGCAGAGATTGCAGATGACAAATGAGTTATTTTAAATACCAAAGCAAGCATGATTCCCGTTTATTTTACGGGTGTCACAAAAGTAATTAAAATTACATGAATCATATTGATTGGGAGGATGTATATGACATCAACATTAAATGGCTGAATACTACATCTGACTATTACATAAAATATTAAAAAATCAATTAATAAACATTAATAGAACAAAAAGAAACAGCAATAATAGATAGAAGCTAAAATATGTGGAATAATCTTTGTAGCAATAAAAGCCAAGCAAGTTTAAGCATGCTAATTTTTTATTAAAGGACTAGCGCTGGTTTTAACAATAACTATTATGTCTGGCATAAAACGTCAAAAAGAATATTACTGAAAACTTACATATCTTTTGTTCCTGCGCTTGACTGGCTCATATTTTTTAAATAATTTTGTTTTTCTTCGCAACCTAAAATTTGCGGAAGTGTACAAAATTTGAACCTCAAAGAAAATACAACGGAAAGAAAAACAAACCATAAGGAAACAGTGGGAAAACTGGATTATTTGCTCCTGAAATATTTTGCCTATTTTTGAACACTGTTTTCTGTCTTTGTAACTTTTATTTATTTCCAGGGCATTAAGAACCCTGTTATTTCTTGACTGCCCCCTAGTTTTAAAGCAAGAATTTTCCACATTTAGTTTTTAAAAGACGCTAAGTGTATAATAATATTATGTTAAAAGAACCTAAATAAATTTAAACAACAGTTGCAAGAGGACCCAATTAATTTATGAACGCGTTTTAAATGTTAGACATGCTATTATCACCTACCGTTATATAGGTTAGTGCTCGCATGATGAAAACTGTATTATACACTGTAAGTCATGTCAAACATGTACTTAAACCTAACTTATATAACTTGACGGAACCTCAATGGAGATGCACAAGAAAACTTTTAATGACGAAACCCTGGCGTCAAAACTCAGCCTAGCGAAAGTTAAGTATAATAATTATATTGATGGTACAATTGCCCATATCCCTACAACAAGTCGTCAGTTATTGATTTTGTAATGATTCAACGGGAAAAATCATTATTTAATTATGAAATAAAAATGACCAAATTAATTTAAGAAAACAGTATATTTACGCTCATATAGTTTCCATAAAAAAGAATACTAATAACTAAATCATAAAATAACATGTTTAATGAGGATGTCCGTAATTGTGTCCGCCTCCGGTTACACCAAAACCATGTATTGAATGTACAAGTACTTTGGTAGTTTTTGTACTTTGGACATTATAATTTGTGGTTTGATTATTTTGTTTTTATGTTCATATAAAATCCAAACGCAAAACAAATAAAAGATTTTCCTCGTGCAAATTGTTTTGAAGAATTGACTAACGTAATATATAAAGCTTGAAAATATTCTGCCAGTAATTAACTACCCACGTGTAGGTTTATTCTAGATAACAATTGCCATGTTTTCATATTCTTTCTAGTTCAAGGTCTTTCTTTTCTTTGATGCAAATAACATATAAAATGTGTAAATTATACTTACTTATACTAATAGGTTGCTATATTTACGGTCAAACCGTGACATTTTGTTAGTATAAATGACATATCAAAATACACGTTCTAAAACCCGGAAGATACCTAATAAGTGTTTGAATTGTATTCCTTGTTCAGAAAGCGATAGTGATCATTGTTGCTCCAAAGGGATAAACGGTTCCTCCCACTGCCGCCACGTCAACGGCCACCGCCCTTTTTAGCCCCCCCCCTCCACCGTGCGTCAATACCACCGGAAGCGCCGGCACAACTCAGATGCCATATTATTGTGATGCAGAGTCACAGGACACAAATGAACACGTTAGTGCTGAGTCATTCAACGAGCGAATATACATGTATGTCATTACTCGACTAAATCGTTACTTTCGGGTTTTATTGTGTAATTGTAACATTTAGTTTTGTATCATCTGTATACTCCGTTTAAAATATTGATACAGATGTAAAATATCTAAACACATGTTCAACAAACTTAATAGTTCGGTAATTTTCATTTTATTTTCTTAATCAATATGTTGGGTTATATAAGGTATAAAGTGAAAATGTGTGTGAAAGCTAAACATCACTGCAGAAAAAACGTACTTGACACTTTCATCGAAATACAACAAACTGAAATAAGAAACATTAAGTCATATCATATAACTGCAAAGGCTATATGTTGCAATAAACATAGTGTATGCAATTATAACAATGTACACAGTCTACTGAGGTATACAAACAATTGAACTACTAAACTTCTGAGCCGATCTAAAACGATATTTAAGTATAAAAAAGATCAATAAAAACAGCAAAAGAAAAATCAGTATCAGTATCATAATCGTTGCATACCATTTTTGCAATAAAAACAAAAAAATGTGCATGCTATCATAAATTGTAGTGTCCTTCAACTGATAAAAACAATGCCTTGGAGCCGCGGTGCTAAACTGAATTTAGATAATAATGATATATGGTTGTTTTATGTTAGATTGAATTTCTATACGGTAGTTTTAAACAGGAAGCACTCATATGATCTAATCAAAGTTTCAGTATCAGACTTTAAAGTGTGCATTGAGCAACGCATGTTTAAGTTACAGGTATTTGAGCGTCATCAGGACGCACTCCGCTTTATCAAATACGCACAGGCGGCCATCCGGAAGTAGTGCCAGTTTGTCGATCTTGTGAAGCAGCTCGGGTTTAGCAAGCACCTCCCTCTGGTGGGAGCTAATACACACGAGGTACACGAGGTCCTGCGTGCCGGCCGCCTGGAAGTGGATCAACGCTTTGCCGTTCCGGTCAAATCGGGCTTCGCGGAACTCGGCTTGGAGCGGCCTTAACGTTTCCGCGGGAAATGAGAACACCTTCCAGCGCTCCCCTGTGTCTGAGATGGTCTCGCAAACGACGCTGCCGTCGAGTTGTCGTGTGATTGCGTAGATTTGGTTGTCCGGGGCTTCAATGATTTTCAGCACGGTCGCCTCGTGCAAAGCGTGGTCTGTTATGAACTCTCCGCCTTTCGTGTTGTAGATCTTCAGATTTGCTTGGAGCAGAGGTTTCACAACGATCACATTCCGACTACTGATCTCAAAATCAAAGCCTGGGCCTTCTGGGATTGGAATCTTTCTGAGTTCCCCGCAAACGAAGTTGCCCCTCTCTAGGACCGCGACATATATTCCATCGGTGTCCTTTTTAGACAGAGATTTGAGCTTGGCTTGGCTTATAATTGAAGAAGCGTATAGTCCGGGATACACGGCAAGAATAATTGTGTCTTTGCCAGCAATTGCAAGTCGAATAGTTGTCCCATCAGGCAGCTTTTCGAACGTTTTTCTGTATTCAGGCTCTCCCTTTTCGTTAAAGGATTCGATTTCAGCAGTGAGACATGGTTGGGACACGGACCTCATTGAGATACGTTTAGACGCTCGTGAAGCGTTTTCTTGGTCTTCATCAGGTTTCAGCCACACGGTGACCGTCTGTCCCGTTGATCGACACGTTTTGTATGTTTCCACTGTCCATTTTGGGTCAACGAATTTGGCGAAGATTGGCGAACGTTTCAGTGAGAAATCATTGGAAATTGCAGAGCGGACTTTCAAGTGAATTTTTGCGACGTCATATGGACCCGGACTTGACGGCATGACGTCAAACGGACGTGATTTTCTACTTGTCCACGGAGAGAGAGTTTGTGTAACCATGAGATGTCCCATCTGGCTCGACGTGATCGCCCTATGACTTTCATTTAAGTAAAACTGCACATCCATTTTGAAACCCTGACCAAATCTTGACAGCTTTTCTTCTTGCATTTCCTGCCACTTTTCGTCGACGCGTTCCTTGTAAAGCACGTTCTCAGCTTCGTTGCCATAGCAAAGAACGCTCTCGGACAAATCCGAAAGAGCACGTGCACGTGCTTCCTTGCCCTCCATTTCAAAATGGCACGTGTCAAGTCGGGCTTGAATATCTTCCGCGTGCGTGTCTAGCTCATCAAGCAAACGTTTTTTCTCTTGCAAAATATGCCTGACCAACATATCAGCTTGATCTTCAATCTGCTTTCGAGCAGTTGACACTTTCTTGTGGTATTCGTTACCAATGCGTTCAATGTCATTGACGGCTTCTTTTGTCTCATTAAGATAATCTTTCACGCGCTCGTGAATGTCGGTGATCGCGTTCTTAGCACTGTTTGATGCGTTCTCCAGTTCAGATACCGCGTGGTTAGAGTGTGTTTCTTCTTTGCACTTAAAACAAATGCATGTTTGGCAAGTGTTGCAAAAGAGTAGGAGGGATTCGGTCTGATGCATTAAACAGGCCGTGTCACGTTTAGGAAGGTAGTCGCAGAGCAAAGAGTCCGGTTTGCGATGTATTGGGACCACGCTGTTCACGCCATTGTGTACATGGTTGGACGCGCATTTTTCACACATCGGCATGTTACAGTTGATGCATTTCAACATGGCCGGAAGTTTAAAATTGTCGTTACAGAATTTACAAGACCCACGTGACATTTTGTTGTCCTTTTCCAAGCACGTGACTTCTCGTGCCAGATCGTCATATAAGTACTGAACCGGAAGATGATCCACGCCCCCACTTGGCATAGTAACAGCCATTCGGCATGTTGGACACGTAATATCCGGTCCAGCATCCTCGACATGCGCGCGCAGACATTCCAGACAGAACACGTGACCACAATCAACTTCCCGTGGGTCGGTTACGCGTCCGTCACACAGACGACACTCGAGGGCGCGCAAAAGAATATCCGCTTGTGTGGCTGCCGCCGCTAGCCGCGGGTCAACCTCAAATGACGTCCGTTCACTCATTTTATATCCTTACGAGAAAGCAAATCTTAATTTATCACAGGACTGTCTTAGAATGAGTGCCCACGCTCGTGAAAAGAACGCGATTTCAATAAGGAACGTTTATGAAGTTTCGCCATTATCAAGTGTCGTTGTATTGCGCTTTCTGTTCTTAACTGCCTGGCTGGAGGACTCAGATCGGATCCCCCTGAAATAGTAACAACATGTGTAAATATAGATATATCTATTAGATGCGAGATAGTAGACTAAATATTGAAAGTGTCTGTTTGACCATTTGTAGTAATTATCTATGTGTATAATTAGTTTCTAGTTAATTGACATAGATGTATCGTTGTTAATTTTTTTAACAATTTCTTAACGAAATTATGATAATTATGATGTCGATAACATGCTTTCACCAATGCATCTACCCAATACTAAGATATCATAGATACGACTTGAACACTACGTCTAATAATATTTTTAAGTGCCGGCAAAGTCAAGGACACCATTACTGGCATTATGCGTTTACACGCTTTTAAAGTCAATTGAACAGAACTATGGTGGCATAGAGGTGACATGTAGTATTCTTTTTTATATCGTTCCCTCGAGTTATTAACTCGTTATAACGACTTCTATATGCCACCGAACAGAACAGATCGGCAGAGCATACTTTTAAAGCTATGTCCATAACATTCGTATATAATCAGCGTATGCAACTAAGACATTTACTGAATGCAATTCAACTTGAAACATCGTTATCGCAAACAAACAGGACTATGTGTTGTTCAGATCGTGAACGGAAAGTCTCTTTAGTAGGACCACTTTGTATGTACTTGACTAAGGTGACTCACAGCGAACGCACATTTAATATGCACTAAGAGTTTAACGATAAAACTACGAACAGGCCCCATATAGACCCGCTACATACTGACACATTTTGTATCTACAATTGTATGGTGAGAAGAGATCATTTTACATAAAATAACTTACGCTTCTCAGAACGAATCCGGTAGCAATTATACTCGTACACGTATGTGGTAAAATTTCCATGAAACTAATTATTTTCCAACTTAAACAAACACGCATTCCTGATCACAACTTCGTTATATAAATGTGTAAATGACACAAAATAAAATCAATGTTGATCAATAGAAGATCTAGGTTATCAGATAAGACAAAAAAGTATAGTACCCTGCAGCTAAATTGCATTAACTGAAGGACAACTTATGTCGCATTTTGTTGTTGTGCATACATTAAGAAGATATACATAATGAATTGACAAACGCGTTGATGCATATAAATGAATGTTGATTGCGCAATTTATGTAAATAGGATTAACTTACAACTTATAATTAGTAAAATGTCTTATAGATTTAAACAAATTAAAGTTGAAAAAGCTTTAATAGATCTATTTTAAAACGCGTTGGATTTTTGAAAGCAACAGTCGATACGATTTATTATCAATTACATTTGTATGTCAATATATAGCGCTGGTTTTACGATAATTTATTTAAAACGCTATTTTAATGTGAAAAGTACCATAAATCTCGATAACCATGCATTTAACAGGCCGTCACTCAATTCTTCCTGGTTACGGCCTGTAACTCAAATTTATATCTTTTACTAATCTTTACCATTTAAAATCGCGTATTTAATCGTATGCGATACATGATATATATAGAGTTTGCTTTATAAACTTCCTACAGTGTTCATACAGTTCGCTTAGGACTGGCTGAAATGTACATGTAAACAGATCGCCCATTAATAGGTCATCAATCCATGTACTTTGACATTTATTTCGTACAGTTATACCATGTTATTACATTATACACGTTATTATTATACACGTTATATCAAACATGCGAATCAATAGCATAATGCAAGCGCGGTGTACATTCTGCTTAAATTGTGTTGTACAATATATAAACACCAGGTTTCATTAACTTTAGTCGACCTAAAATAATATGGTGACAACAAACTTTTAAAAATGCTTTATTAACCTAATTAAGTCTAACGATACAGGAAATGCCTCTGGCATTGTTAAGACAATGTCAAAATACTTGCGAAGACACTGTTTGAAAGAATGAAACCATACAATACCTTTAGATAGTTACGCATCCTTAAGTATTAACGGTGGTTTAATTGTTTCCTACAATAGAATAACAAGCTACCGTAAACACGCCAGTGTGGTTTAAGGCCGTTTAAGGAGGCCCTACTTCTCTTTTTTCTAAACGGCTAAAGAAAAGGCATGTTGAATGCTTTTGAAATTGAGAGGGCTAGACTTCATTTTCAAATTGTGATTTATTGATCAGAAATAACGCTTTATTGTGGTTCGTTTCAATTCAATTCAATTCAAAATTAAATTCTAGAATCATTAGCATATAAAAGAAGTTTGTTTTTGACAACATCAGACATGTCATTAACAAAGATAAAAGCGGTCCTAAAATGGACCCTTGTGAAAAGTCACATGTTACAGGATAGCTGGAGGAATGTATATCCCAGACAGACCAACTAACTGTGTTCAGCAAGGAAGATAAGAATTAAACCAACAGAGGATATTACTACCAAGACCACAGGCTTCTAGTTTCATGTGTAAAATAGAATGGTCAACAGTGTCAACGGCGTTTTGTAAGTCAGGAAGTAACATCTCAACCATATTTCCTTTATCCATTTCAAGTTTAATAAAATCTATTTAATGTATCAAATATTAAGTATATGTTGAAAAACATTCCTTTAAAATCAGACTTATGAGGGTGACACCCCCCTCCCCCATGCATACTGCGCACCGCCCTATTTTGGCCTTGCGTACTGCGTACCGCCATTTTTCGGTTTCGCGTACTGCGTACCGTTAAAACAACCATTTTTGCATTTCCATTTACATAAAGAAGATAAAATGACAGTCTGTTGCATGCACATGTACAATCATTCTTTCAAACGTTAGCGTTGATGTGTTTGAGTGTTAGATTCCCTAGTTTCCGACCTTCCAAAATTAATGTTAAGAAAGTTTATAATCGCTTAAATGTCCCCCAAAGAGCGCGAGCGAAGCTTGCGCGCGAAAAAAGGGAGATATTTGACTTTGTATGTCACGTTTCTTGTGTTTCTTGATAAAAATTGGACCTTTTAAAAATAAAAATTGATGTCTGCGTACGATATAACAGGATTTTTGCGTACTGCGTACCGACCCTTTGCGTACTGCGTACCGCCTAAACACCCTCTGAATACTGCGTACCAAAAGGGAGTGTCACCCTCACTTATATTCATAAAATAGTTGATTTTCAGTAAAATATGAATAGACTAAAATATTTTGGATACAACACTGAGAATAGAAACGGGTCGGTAATTTCCTACAGCAGTTTGATCACCTTTCTTGTTAAGGGGGGCCACTTTAATTAAATCATCTGGAACAACTCCCTAAAACAGTGATAAATTGATAACGTTAGCTAAGGGTTTAGAAAGCATTGAAGCACCATCTTAAAGAAAACGTGAAGGAATTTCATCTAAATATGTAGCTTTTTTAATTGTCACTAAGATTTATGAAATATATGTTTGAATATAACATTGTCTGAGACAAGAGAAAGGGAATAGCTATCTAACTGTGCACCTCTCTCTGAATAAACATTTCTTACAAAACTGAAGCCAAATGTATTAAAACTTTTTGGTAATTGTTCTACGCGTTAAGTTCTAATTAAGCAACTGTTGTGTAAAATTCATTAAAAGTTTCTAATATAGAAACTAACCTTTTTCAAAGCTAACATTTTGACCTATCTTCAATGTTATACAATGTATTGGTTTTGGTAGATGAATCCCTTTTTGAAGGTAACCCCAGCTGTTTCAAATGATGCCACAAACTCTTTTTTTCAAGTTGCTCTGAAAATAGGATTGCTTTGCATTTGTACAGGGCTCTCTAGTTGATAGAGAGCCCTGATTTGTAACAGTGATTTGAGTGTGGTTTCTCAAAAAAGTTAAAGTAGCAAAATGTTCATCAGATTTACTATATGGATTCTGGTTAAAAGCCTGGTCTCTTTGGTCAATTAGTCATCCAAGGTTCTGGTCGTTGCTTAATTCTAATTGGTTTCACTGGAGCAAGACTGTTGATGGCTGGCATTAAAATACTTTTAAAAGAATTCCAGATTCAGTGAAATCATTACTAACAAGCAATCATTGAGATGTTTTTGCTGTAATTTTTCAATGAACATATACATGTAGTTACAGTATTGTGACAACCTATAACATCTTTAGTATTTTTCCTGGTACTACGTATTAAAAAATAATCACTAAAACAAGTAGGTAAAACTCCAGATTGAGATATTTTGTTTTGCTCAAATACTAAAATGAGATATACGCGGCTGTTGAGCTGAAAATACAAACTCAAGTCGATAGTGAAATCAAAAATCAGTTGTGTAAAACTGAACATGTGAATAAATGTCCTTGGCCCTTATGGGACGGGGGGCGGCGATTGCTTGTTGCGCCCCCACACTGAAACCGCTAGTGGTTGTAGTCTTACGTACGTGAAGTAACTGATAATTAAACATTCGACAATTTATTGCATTTACAAAAACTTGCTTTATATTATATCTGTACATAAATCACGTCACAAAACATTCCTGTTAAAGCATAATTTTATGTACCGCAATATTAATTAGTGAACATATAGACACCGCCAAAAGATATTATTTTTTAAAAACATAGATTAAATCTCTGGATAAAAGCGTTTGGAAATAAAAGATACATATACAAAAATGTACTCTCAATAACAATGCACGCGTGTACTACAAGTTCAGTATTGTGTTTCCTTTTTTAACCATGACATCTTTTAATATTTAATACCAATGTAGTACGGGTTTCGTGAATGGTCATTCTTTAAAGAGTTATTACCTATCAACAAATATTTCTGCCCATTTTTGGATTGCTTGTCCGGACAATAACTTTGTCATTTTTAATTCAAGCGACACCAAACTTGCTGTGCATGGCGGCATGTTTCTTGCAATGAGAAAAAGTGCAGAAATACACAACCATAACTCTGCATTGGGTATTTTTAGAGTTATTGCCCTTATATTACTTTTGCTTGTAAGGGACAATTCTTTTTCATGTGTTTAGTTATCTTTGCCAACATCGTTTAATACTTAAACACATGTGATACGGGTTTTTGTATAGCCTACTTATGGTCATTCACACACTGTTGAACCCAATCCTATCAGACGACACACCCGACTCGCAGGGTTCTAGTTTTAGCCAAATAATCAATTTGGGATCATGGGATGTAAGAGAAATAATGCAATTTTATTTGTATTTACTATTTACCGAAATTGAAACGGAATTTTATAGAGTTTTTATTGTAGATTTCTCCATTTACAAAAAGTAAATGCATTACAAACTATCATATCGAACTGTATACAAGCAAAATACCAACACAAAATT
>Ga0224511_10004749_pt1 | contig 10403 bp, 5 predicted proteins | sample SF_May12_sed_USG_2_FD_169988 | JGI IMG/M metagenome (GOLD analysis project Ga0224511, IMG submission 169988) | Sediment microbial communities from San Francisco Bay, California, United States - SF_May12_sed_USGS_8_1 | ecosystem: Environmental > Aquatic > Marine > Sediment | place: USA... | reverse complement strand
CACCGCAAACTGATGCTCCATGGCCTCGTACTAACTATATAACACTCCACCCACCTCAAATGTTAGCCTATACCATTGCTTGTTAGTAGTATATAGGGTGGCGTTGTGGTATTAGAATGTCAGCACATTGCAAAAGTTCCTCCATGAATGCCTTACTACATCGCACAACAGTAACTTGTTTTCTCAATGCTAAAAATGAATGCAGTAAGACCAACAAGATTTTTGTCTTCATTGAGGATTCACTGAATTCACCTGGGTTCCCGGTACTGTATTCTGCAGCCTGTCCGGATCAGAAGTGACTGGTTCAGTTTGTATAGCATGTACAGGTGAGCGGAACTGGTAAACAGTTATCTAGTTATTTTACACACGATTATATATATATATCTAACAATCCACCAAACCTAGGTTATTTGGTTGAATAAAGCCACCCCCTCCCCTCAAAGACACCACACAACCTGTGGACAGCGAGGAGGAAGGCCGAAGTTCAACCATGGACAAACGATGGCTGATAGAAAAAAAGCCACCTACCAGACCAAGGTTATATGGTTGAGTAAAGCCCTTTTGAATGAGGAAAGTCTCAGGCGAGTTGGTTGAAATCTTGCCCAAAAACAAGGCCTCTAGTCTATGGAAATAGCTATCTTATAAATCCTACCATTAACTATCAATAACCATCTTCTGTTGACCCTGGCGGGGCTATGCCATCTCATATGTAGCCCTATGTTATGAAGCTTACCCGAAAACTCGCCTGAAACTCTGATCTCATTTTCAACCCTGCTGAGCCCGTCACAACTTCATGCAAACATATAATTTATGCTAAGGTTAATCCGGTCTGGAACTCACTACTATTTTGTGAGTCACAAATGTCTCACTCCGGTCAATAAACCATTTTAATCATAGGATTTGTGTGGCTAGCCTCATTTCATAGAGATGAGCAGGAAGCTATGGAGGAAATCCCAAATACTATTTGGGCAAGAGGACACTGGATGATCAGTGAGTTTTTGATGCTCATTTTCACATTTTAGAAATTAGAACGCTTCTCACGACTGAATCGGCAGAACAGGATCTATACCTTTTAGATGATAAACTCCCATGCAGCTGGCTGGTGAGCCAGATATGCCAACTCTATGTGCGCAACTCGTGCAGACAATCTAGGCTATAAAACAGTCTCCCACCTCAAAATTTACATCTTAATCACTGCAGGGTCTGGGGCAGGATTAGCTCTCTCGCGTATGGCAAGGCTAGCTAAAATTTGTCAGGGAAGAGAATGGATTTATGCAGAGATAGGAAACTCAGACAGACATCCTGGTATAAACGAATTAATTGCTGGTGTGCTCGAATCTTTCGGTGTCTAGATTACGCTAATCCTGGTATTTAATCCAGAACACATGCAACCAAGGAATTGAGGATAATTCTACCCATGCGGCTTATAGTAAAAAAAGCATCACTCTCAGTATCTGCTGTCTTTGCGATCTGTGGTGTCTTTCAAAGGCTATACCACCTTTATCATCATCATATTCAGCCTTCAGGACCCCACTGCTGGTGTAGGTCTCCCTCATATTCCGCCAATGCTGGTGTAGGTCTCCCTCATATTCCGCCACTGTTGTCTGTCTGCTGCCTTCTCAGTCCAGTTTAATCCTGCATACAACCTGCTGTAGTCCTCCTCATTATCTCTTCCCAGGTGGTATCCAGTCCTGTTAGTTGTTGCCCGCCTTGGCTACATGGCCAGCCCACCTCCATTTGCAGTTTTTTATTATCATGAGGATGTCAGGTAGTTTCATCTCTTCTCGAATTGAAGCGTTTGTCCGTTTCTGTTCCCATCTCACGCCCAACATTTTTCTTTCCATTGCCATTTGTGTTGCTCGAATCTCACTTTTGCTCATTTATAAACCCAGTCTGTGACTTGATACACCAATCTGAATTTAGTAATGAGTAGTCTAATTATGCGCCTGCCACACCATTCGTCCAAGGATTTGAGGTGAAACTTGAGCAAAGTGAGTTGATTAAACGACTGCTCCTACGACTCCCTTCAGACAGGCACATTTAGCCACATGTAGATTCGGTTTTTCAGGCGCATACTACCTACGCAAAGCACTTACAATAGGTATAAATGAACCCAAAGACTTAGTCATATATGCCACATATTTTAATCACATTACTATGGCTGGAAAACATTGATGCCTATGCATGTTATCTATCCTCTAGTCTAGGCATTGATGACACTACTCTAGTAAATACAAATCAGTATTTTACAGTTATTGAGTGTTTGTGCTAAAACCTTTTCAATTGGAGTGTTGTTGTGCTTCTTATTCCATTGTGCTCTTCTTCCATATGCACGTATATGTATATATGCATGTAATAAGTGTACCAATGTTTAGCTCAACTAAACAATGCGTATATACAACAAAATACATTCTATTTTAAACATTGCGGCAGGCCATACTCCGTAACACACCATTAAACGGTTATATTTCCACTAAAAACTTAATATGTAGCCAATAAGTTTAATCGGGCATTAAAGAAAGATGTGTAAGTAATACAATCTCTTGTACAGTAAAATTATGTAACTGTTTTTCTCAATTGTGACCACAGACTCAGTTCTGCGGCATTTTAATCTTCTTTGTCTTTTTTTTCTTTTTGGAGTTTGGATCAGACTCAGGGATGTTGATTTTCCTCTTTGTATTTTCGGACCTACAATTGAAATTATCACATGAAATCTTTGAACAAGTTAGTGCTGATATTCCATAGTGCAGCCTAGCAAATAAGTGCGTGTATGGCATATCATTGAGGGTCATGAAATGCATTAGGTGATAGCTGATAGGTGGCTTAGTGAGAGCACAATGGACTTGGAACCCCAGGACTCAGCTTGATTCCCAGTTTGGGTACGACTCGGTCTTTCGTCCACATTGGATTCGGATCGTAGTATTAAATAAAGGAGCCCCACCTATATAACCTTGAGCAGATTAAGGCCTATGACCCAAGGTACAATCTTTGCTATGGGGCGCACTGGTGATTGAACCATCTTCTGCTTCTAAACTCATTGCACCATGTCCAGTGCATTCTTCACACGCAATCATACTGTTACTGACCCTTTAACGCTGATGAGGGGTTTTGCCTTGCCATTACTCAGAGCCTCATTCCAGTCAGCCTCTGACCCCTTTATCTTATACTGAGCTATCTGTGCGTCAGCCAGCAGTGTCTGCTTCATATCAGCTTTAGCGCGTTTCTTGGCTTTCTCGTGAGCAATCACGGCAGATTTCTACATCAGTAATAAACATTGTTACGGAGACTGGTTACAATCGCGGCAATGACACTGCAATTAGAGACATGTGTATGGTCTGTACCAGATTCGCGCTATCCCACTGATGACTATCCCACTGATGACTATCCCACTGATGACTATCCCACTGATGACTATCCCACTGATGACTATCCCACTGATGACTTAGGAAAACATGAAAACTTTCTGTTAACTAGTCTCCGGTGGATAGGGTGAAGGATGAGGGCAGGATTGGAACGCTTTCGTTCTGACTCGAGATACTCAGAGCGCCCAGCCCTCTGCGAAACAAGATCTAGACGGGTAGAGTCAATTCAAACTGAATCACCTCAAATTCTCATTAGGGGCACTCTTCAGAGATCAGCTGTGATTCTGTACGATGAATAGATTCTGCTGTATGGAAGATTCCACTGGCCAGTTCATAGGATCTGAACGCATCGGCGTCAGGAATGGGATACAGTAAAGGCCCTGCCACACAATGGCATATTTGCGATTTTGCGATACGCTAATCGCAAATCACAATAATTTCACAATTGTTCTTACCCACACGATTACAATCATTATTGGCGAACTAAGGGTTTCCCGAGGTCACATGACCGTGGTCAATCAGACTGCATAGTTGGTGCCATACCGAGGTTCTATTTCCGGTCAAACTGTCATTAGAAATCTTCCATGGGTATTTCATGCGTAGTCAGACTCAACTAGCCGCCATTTGCAGGTAAATTCGGCCAAAGTTCATTTTATAATTCCCTTCTCATGTATTCCCATTGTTTTTGGCTCTGCGATGATGACTGCTCCCAAACTGGCTTAAAATAAGGTCTCAAGTCAGATGAAGTCGGCCATTCTGACATTTTACTTTGTATGTAGCCTTCGGATTCCTACGGGTTATAGAAGTGATTGAGCCGATCACCAGGTACCTTGCAAGTGCAATTTGTGATTTTTTCTAAGTGTGCTAGAACAGCCAGATTCATGCAACACAGCTGTTGCAAATTCACAAAGCGATTTTTCGCAAATTAGCCATCGTGTGGCAGACCGTTAGGGCCAAAGTGAGTTCTCAGGGATTTTAACATCTTTACTACAGAGTGGAACGCGGCCTCTAAAGCCAATTGCTCAATTGTGACGCTGTGTTGCACACTGAGCGGGAACGGAATAAGAGAAAGAGCATGCCAGAGTCAGTCCTGACTGGGGTTCTGATTTCACCTTCAGCTTGGTTGAGTCGGAAACGACAGACACCGGCCCAAACCACGACAAAAATTGTACGATAATACATAAGCCCTCTGTGCTCGCTGCAATATTGCATATAGTGCTGATCAGGAGAACGGTCAAGGACAGCCATGCACTTACTAGTTCCTCATCCACCGTCTCCTTCAGTGGCACCATAGCGATGTCTTTCTGTACAGCGATGGTCTTACCAATGTCCTCCTCCAATACCGCATTCAAAGACTGTAGAAAGATGATCGCGTGTAATTATTTCGGGGTATATGGATTCTTTGCGATTACCCATAACCAGGTCTTGAGCCTAGTTACCTTAGGTAATATGCTGGGCGCATATCGAAATGTTCAGACCCCCAACATAGTAGTACTACTAACACAATGATGTCTACTGGGCTGTTCAGGTTAAGCATTTTCTTCCCTGGGTGCCCATGATTTATCACAGAAGTCCGATTTGTCTGACAGTTTACCTGGAAGCACTTTCTCATAACCTTGTTATATATTCCCAGTAGTTGAGTAGAAGGAAGGTCCAACTCTTTCTCCAAATTATCGACAGTCTTGTGCTGCAAGCCGATACCCAGGAGTAAGGCCTACCCAAAAGAAAAACAAGTCACAAAATTTATAATCATCCATTTCTGCCAATGGAACTAAAATCGGAGTCTTATAAGCCATTAGAGAGTTCATAATCGCAGTGTTTTGGTTATATGGCAATATGGCAAGGTCATGATGGTTGCAATGATTCTATGTATTTCAGTTTACGCTGAATGCTGATATACATACTCATGAAGATGAATGTGTTAGGTTCATTGGCGCCACGGTGTGCTGAAACTGATATTGAGCTATGCACATAAATCATCAAGGAGCATTTTTCTAATTTGTTGATAAGCTAGCCGAGATTCTACAGAGCAGATCTCTCCAGGGATGGACAGAAAGCATCAACACAATAAGCGGGAAGCAATTGCTTAGTGGTTAGTGCATTCAGATAGTTAGAATAGGTGATCGGGTTCGATTCTAGGCTTGTGCGTCACTTCGTACTTTTCCCTCGTCGGATTTGGATCACGACATTAAAAAAAAAACATAGTACCAATTCTATGGGGCAAACCACGGACCATCTTAAAAACAAGCCGTTGGTTTATTGATGCCATCTATGTAAAACAAGATGATCTTATCTTATGAGTCATTGATAAATACTCGTCACATCCGGCCACCTCAACCCCTACCTGCTGAACGACGTTGAGTTTAATGTCTCTCATTCTGGCTGTGAAGTACAATCTGGCAATATGTGGCACCAGATCCATGATAAGGTGGTAGTCCACAAGCTTATTGGAATACATTTCCAGCCTCTTCATATCGTACTTGGTAAAGTACATACCAAGTTCATTCAATGTCAGCTCTGCAGCAGAGATGGATGGGATTACCATTCATTTGATCATATAAAACACAAGGATACTAAATAATAATTTTGATATGGTACGATATATTATGGTACATAAATAGTATGTGGCGCAATAAATTGGTTCAATCCATCATAAGAATGTAAATCACTGTTTAATGAATCAACAAGTAGTCAGTTACTAGTAGTTTGATGGCTACTGCCGAGTTAAAACTGATGGGCACCCAGTGGTTGCGAACAAAACAGTGTCCACCAGCTGACACCTAACACCACACAGCAGACTACAAAGGTACTAGCTGACTTATAACCGCGATGTTCATGATGATGAATATTTTGAACAATAATGACATTTAAAGGAAAATCTAAAACCAAATACAACAGAATTCATAAAGTACAGGTCATATTTATTACGGGTATTTAGGTATGAGAATAACGTAAAAAGGCATTAGGTAACGCAAAACATTGAATGATTTTTTTAATTAAAAACTAAAATGGCTTTTCATCTTAAGAAAGATCCCCAGAGAAAGTATCCTAATAAACCGCCCCTGGAAACACTAAGCCTTACTGGGCAGTTTATTTTCACCACTTCTGACAGCTAATCTTTCATGGAGACACTAGTGTGATTAGGAGACTTACTGCCATTATCAACGGTCTCTTTCTGTCTCTGCACTAGGTTCAATGCTACCGCCGGCTGATAGGCTTTAAACTGGTATGATAGTAAAGAGATAAAACGTCGCTGGAAATCTACAAATAAGTGTGAAAGGCTGCATTATCAAATACACCAACACTTTCACAATCACAGACGGTGGTACTTACGCTTTTTTCTACAGTACTGGTAATTGAATTGTGAAACACGTTTCCCTTAGAGCAATGCAATAACTTTTGCTCTCTTTATATTCCGCATTGCTTTTCCTTCTGCGGCTTCGTAGCATAGAGTTATCTTTTGCAGGTGAGGATGACTCCACGGGTTGTAGAGTCTGCTCAATATTAAGACGGGTCAGAAGCGAATTCAAGTTAGATGCTCTTCCTGTCATGCAGTCGGCATTGACATTGAATTTTCACAGAGGTCGAGCCCACGACTTGAGTTGAGCGCTGTGACCAGTGGTTACAGGTGGTGAGAGACAGCATATAAATGAAAAGTTGACAAACCTTGATTGAAACCTTCCAACCAGGATGTGTCTTTCTCTTCTGAGTGTAAGGCTTTAAGCATTATACACGAGTGTTCACCGGTCAATTCATTCTACAATTGGTTAAACTGTGGAAAGCAAAGTATTGTACTGAGGCAGTACGCCAAAGCAGTACTAAACCCATCAAGCACTTATCCAACTTGCCACTTGTAACATTAGAACGAATCAGTCCTGCACAATTTCATCCCGGCAAAATGTTTCTTTGATGTTGAATTTTGGATTCATAAACTGTCTTATACGCAAATCAATAAAAATAGTCCGATGTTCGGTTCATACACGCGTACTCAGTTAGTCGACCAAACCCCTTAAAATATGTGACTAATAAAAAGTTCTAGTCCGTACGGGTCGAACTTTGACCAAAGCAGATTACCATCCCAGTTTTTTTGTACTTTTACTTTTTTCTGTCATTCAATCACTCTAAAATTTCACAGCGAGCTTATTTGTTAACCACGCTAACATCTGGTAGTCGTGAAACACACAACAAATATTCAAGAGGTCCCCTCGATTATTTGATGCCTCGTTTTTCCGTTGTTCGTCTTTCGACGCTCTCTTGTAGGCGCGCTAAGCTAGTTGACAAACTGCCGATGAGGGGTTAGTTGACAACCACATTTTAACAGAAGCGAAGACTCATATATGTAATACAACATGTACCATAGATAGATTTGCAGAATGATTATATACACAAAACGACATTGTATCACAGGGTCATTTGACTCAATGAGTCACTGAGTTACTACTACAGGGAAGCAGGAGTAGTGACATCGCACCTGGGTTTGTCGAAGGTAGACAGGTAGATAAGCGGACTTCTTCCAGAATCGCAGCAGCTCACTGGTGAGCCCGTATGAAACACCGAGGTAGTCCAACGCTTCCGCTCTCCTCTCGTTCAGCTTACTAAGCAGAGGCGGGAGATTCTTACGTGGGGTTATCTGCTCTTCCAATAGACCCAGTGACTACAAAGGAAACCTCCCACTAACACACAAATCACTGCAAAGTGCAAGACAGCACCAAACCACAAGCGGTGAACGGGTTGCTGAGTAGATAGCGCAGTGACATAAGACCCCAAGGTCACTGGTTCAATTCCAGTTTATCTTATTTAGCAGAATCATCAAACACTTTCGGGAATGCATCAGAGAAACATGTTTCTCGGGAGAACCAAGGAGTGAGGTTCCCTGACAGTTCCCATGATAACCAATGAGCAGTGAGGTACCTCTTCCTCTACAGTTGTAGCATTAGGTTCTTCCATCTCCTCACTCAGACTCTGTATTTCCCCCTCATAGTAACGCTGAAGTATTCTCAATGCTTCCTTACCATAGCCCATCTGCAACACGCATTCAAAATGAGAAAATATCAATGGACTGATAACTGATGTCAAAGCTGCTGATACTTTGATACTCAATTATTTTTTCACCAACTAAATATCGACAAGTCATCGGTCCCAAGTCTAACCTACCATGTAAGAAATTACAAATGAAAACGGGTGTATACTGTAAACGGGTGTATACTGGAAACGGGTGTATACTGTAAACGGGTGTATACTGTATGAAGTTCACCGTTACAGAGAAGTTGCTGGGTTGAACACTTGTTCTTTTCACCGGTTCGGGCACCACAAACGGGTCATTATCAACCCTCCATCTCGTAGCGAGGCTTGTTCTAGTTCTGAGCTGGGATTAAAGGGGTTATGTCGTGGCCAAAAGTGTCTTCACTTGTCTTCAGATTGTGAGCCTATCATGAACAAATAGGCCCAATACTCAGATGGAAGCTTAGATATAGCCCTATCCAATGTGCATACTTAGAACCCTCGGCGTCGCAGTTTCCAGACTGTCGATGCAACAGAATTGGCCTCGAGATAGGAAATTAACACAGCTGCTGGTGCTTGCATTGACTTCGTGGCTTAGGCGCTGATGTTTGGAAATGCTCTTGCAGATGCATACTAGACCTCGAGTCACACGAGTCTGGATAGTGAAAACGTTCCAACAAAAATATAGAAATAGAGTTTCAGCGTGCAGTTTTTCACCTCTGTCAGCGAGCGTTAGTGCCATTATTGTGCAATGATAGAGGCCCGAACACAACGGCCTCTAGGGCTAGGGAAAACTGCCAAAGCAATTCTTATAACTTCAGTTTTCTCCAATATTACGTTCATTTTCGAATTCTAATCGATGTTATGAGGGAGTAAAGATCATTAGGGTACTAAGTTTTAGAAATTAGATCCCATTTTATTTCTATTGGGACCATTCGGGCCGTAGTTATTCGAGTGACCAATATTCACTTTTTTGGAAAAAGACCACTCGCTATCGCTGTAATGAATATTGAGTTGCCTCCCTTTGGGAAATGAGAGGCACAACTCTGAACGTGTGTCTACCCTTGACCGTGACATAACCTCTTTAATGTGAGGATGGAGCCCAGCACTCTATCACTGAGTTATCCCAAACCAGTGGATGATTGAGCGGAGAGGTGATAGTCCTTACTCCTTGGTAATCCGGATGAGTGGCGATTCTAACTATCCTGGCGCCAGACAGACCAGCAAACTTGTGATCTTGGAACTGCTGGGCGATGGTCCATGGTATGAGGTCTCCACTGGCTCGTTTGCCACGATGTAGTGAGTCCAGTACACTCGCCTGTGATATCTCACCTTCCAAGCAGACCTAAAATACAACCAAATAAGACGTGAATATGAGTTTACTTTAGGTGGGTAACATTACTGGGTCTATGCACAAAATGATTCACCTCAGTCCTAACACATGGGCCTTGTTTATGAAAAGGCCTGCGGTGGTTACTGCCCGATAGATAACAACACAAAATCAGGGTAGCGATCCTGACAACACTGTTGGGGTAATAAGCATCATCATTATTACATCACAGACTGTCAGAGTGCCCTAAGTTATATTATTTTGTTGTTGCTCTACTCGGGCACTTGGCCAGCCTATTTAACGAACCTCCTAAGCACGATGCTTATTGGAGAGGTAGGAGCTGGGAGTTTATGTAAGGAACCCATACTCACAGTGGACGCTCAGCATAACTAGGACTTGAACAAAGGGGCTCTGATTTTGAGCCAAACGCTCTAGTCATTGAACTTTCCCACTAACTCTTACATCAGTCAAATTGTTATAGACTTGTTAGTGATGGTTGTCGACCTGAATTCTATTTGAAAGCTTTCCTGAACTTCATCAACATTTTTGCTGATCGTTTTATTTTCAAACGTCTGTTAAAGTTGGCGCCTGTAAGATCTTACCTGTAGAACGCACAGCACCTCCGGCAATGTAGTTGAGCTCTCCCGGATGGGAGGTAGCAGCACAAAGATATGATGAGCCGGTGAGTCGGACAACATCTGCAGGTCATT
>Ga0224511_10004748_pt1 | contig 10405 bp, 7 predicted proteins | sample SF_May12_sed_USG_2_FD_169988 | JGI IMG/M metagenome (GOLD analysis project Ga0224511, IMG submission 169988) | Sediment microbial communities from San Francisco Bay, California, United States - SF_May12_sed_USGS_8_1 | ecosystem: Environmental > Aquatic > Marine > Sediment | place: USA... | reverse complement strand
ACCTACGCCAAGATGGCACTTTTGCAAAGCTGTTTCCTGACTTCATGGCTGGATTTCTTCGTAAGTAAATGCCTGATTTTTATAATAAGAGTTCATAGGGATAGGCATAAGTCATCTTACCCGTGGTAGCTATGCAATTGCATAACTCGCCATTTTGTGCATGTGTAATTATGGAATGCACCATGCTGGGTGAGTGCCCTCTTGATTGTTTTGCATTGGTTCACGGTAGCATACACATTGGATTACTACAGTTTCTTACCATGTAAAAGCTCCAATTACCAAGATGGAATTGAAAGTCCCTATAACTGGGTTGCTGGCTAATTGGAAACCTATAACGAACCTCTGGAGGCTGAATTTTGGTGTTAGTTTTCTACTTCATTTCCTTTGCAGGAGGACACGTTGATCACGGTGGATGCACTGTGTTTAGGTTTCCACTCCGGCAACCTAAAACCCAGTCTAAAATCTGTGACATGACCTTCGGCCCTGCTGATGTTGCTGCCATAGAGGAGGCTTTCCAATCTGTCGACTTTAGGATGTTTCTGCATTCCACACTTCTCTTTACCAAGCATGTCAGCCAGATCAAGGTAACATTACTAAAATTATCCTGTCATTTCTTAAATTTCTGATTTGATTGTTCCATAGCTCCTAACGAACCTGCTAAACACTTAAGAAAAGTTTAATCCCTGATTTGGTTGGTCGAAACAAATTCTGTTTTGGTAGCCTCATTCTGGCATTCTCCTAAGTTTGTGTACATAATCCCGTTGCTATCTTAGTCACCGAACCACCCCTTTTTTGTGGAAAATTAGCTCACTTCACCTTGGATTTTAACAGAGATGACGTTTGTTTTTTGTTATCTAGTACGCTTGCACTTGCGTGTGCCTTCTATTTCCGAGTGACAGATGCTGTCTTTCCTCGAGATGAATCATTTTTGCGTTTGTAGATTTCCGTCATTGATAGTTCTGGGAGTCTTCTAGAAAAAGTCAAGGTCAGACGACTCATCCCTCCTCAGAAATTACAGCAGCTGAATACTGCGCATAAACGTATCTCACATGAGATAAGACAACTCCTTATGTGTAAAATAAAACCCGCCGATATAACTCAAGCTAGTGTGAGCTACACTTTACAAACAGAGGATGAGTTTGTCAAAAATGACTGGTTCATGAACCAAACTTTTGGATTTCATGGCGAACTCCAGTTAGACGATTTAACATTCCTCGCGTCCTTCTTTGGTGAGGAAAGCAAGAAGTTTCTCCCTGTGGCTGGAGTGGCGACAAAACTAAATAGCAACTCAACTCTTATTGCGAAGGTTTACTCGTTTCTGCCCTTGCCTCTACAAACTGGACTCCCAGCTCACATAAATGGACACTTTGCTATTCATTCCTCAAGGCGAAGTATTTGGGAGCACACATCATTTGGGCAGTGGAACCGACTACTTCTGAATTACATCATGGCGCCATCCTATTCTCATCTTCTCCGAGATTTGGGACAACTAATCAAAACTACCGCGGAACTCAAACAATGGCTCAAAGTGTTACCGGATATCTCATCAGCAAAAGATGAATATTTTCGTAACCTGTGTGCCAAACTGTATTTATATATCCAGACTACGGACTGCCCCATGATACCTACAAGTCGCGAATCAAACACTGTCACGTTCCATCCACCCAGCGTCTGTCTGTTTGTTACTGCCAACAGAAACGAAGTAGTAGAAAAACTACTAGTCACTCTGAAACAAAATCTCTGCACTCAACCAGATATTGGTCTAAAGTTTAAACGAGCTGGAGTGGATAACCTTGTGACCTTGACACCACAAGTTCTATTGGAACGACTGAAAACTATCGAGCTTCGGCTCCCCTGTCCAATCAAAAACACTGCATTTCAATGTCCTGCAGACATGAGAACGATTCTCGAGTTTATATTGAGTGGTGACATCGTACAGGATCTGAACCTCCTAGTTGGCTCTCCCCTCTGCCTTAGTCTAGATGGGGTCTTACGCAGATTTTTGGTAAGTCAAGTTTCTTCGCAAGGTACATGATCTACCATACCTTCCCTGTCTTTCCTCATGGAATTTCAGGGTGGGTGTGTCCATCTTTTTCTATTGAATCCTAACAGATGCAAGGGGTACGCAAAAATTTGCTCATTTGACAACTGAGACAATATCTTTTTATTACACATTGTTTTATTGTTCTACCTGGCACTTGGTCATTTTATTTAACAAACCTCCTAAGCCTTAGGCTGGTTGGAGCCGCAGAAACTGGAAATTATGATCAGGTCTTGGACCCAGGATCACTCTATTTTGAGCAAGCCGCTGTAGCCATTGAGCTGTTTCACTGTGTTCCAATGTGATCGTGTTTTGTGTCAAACCCACACAGAGGCTTGAGTCATGAACGGCTAGCTCAAAAACATCATAATAAGGAACAGCAGAATGGAGGGATCTAGGGCCTAGGGCCTGTTCTGATGCTTTCTGATTGTCATTGCAGGCTGGAGAACCGCCGATATATATCGACTGTCAATACAGTCAGCTCATCCTGGACATGCCTCATCTATTTCTACACGAGAAAGTCGCTGACCTCTTCAAGGTCACCAAAGGCAAGCAAACGCCTGTGACACCGCTGACCTTTGGAGATCTCGGAAGACTGGTAGACCCTGACAGAAAGTTCCTAAACAAACAATGGTCTCAGCTTGCTTGGCAACTCATCAAGGTAGGTTTTGTTTGTTAGCCTAGTTCAGTGCAGCTGGTTGGTCTATTAAATTTCTATGAAAATAAAACCGATCGGCTCTCATACACATTATCATGGATACCTACTTTTACCATTCCGGCTCTCGAGAAGAGTTTGGCGGGTGATGCGTAAACTAGTTTAAGTTGAGTGATCTCCAACCTGGAGCGATGATACCGACCCAAATATGGTGCTCCACGCTAAGCCGTAACTGTTGAAAAAACAAGTATCTAACCTGGTAGCTTTGCCATACGCAATTATTCCTGCTCCAGTAAGTTCCAAGAAAACCCATTGATAAAATTGTCGATTTACATAAAATATAAGTACATTTGCACAAAAGGAATCTTTGTGGATTTTCACTGATGAAATCCCTAATTTCAATGTAGGACCGAGCGCATAGATCTGATGTTACAGTGGCCCTCTCTCCCATAATGCACCTGCCTCTATTGCCACTCTCTGATGGTCGAATCATCTGTTTTGCTGATGGGGAAAGTATTCTAAGCTTAGCAGATGCCAGCAAAACCATGCAGCAGGTAAGTGACTATGTATATATATGTATATAGGTCGCCTTTTAGTCCTTGCCAAGACAGGAAGGCTATGCCATTTTAGTGCATACAGTCCACTAATTTCTTATTAAGGTGCACTTTGTCCTATACACTGGTGGGTGAATGTATGGGCAATTGACCTATACATTTCTCTGATCAGTTCAAGAGGGTGCAAGTCCTAAACATGATTTTTACTCGGCCCTTCTCAATGTTGTTAGGTGTTTGCACAGCGGTCTGCCAATCGATAAGAGGCTTAAGTACGGTAATTATTTTGACAATTAGGCAATGCTAAAGATAGAGAGTAGATATAAAAACCAAGTAGCCAGGTCAACACCGTGCAGTGATTTCATATTCAACACGCGTGCCTCAATTCCAAGTTCTTGTCTTCACAAGAGGATTTCATCTATACAGGCCAGTTTTACTAATGAAGATGGGTTGGCCACTCATGCCAGCATATTTAGTCACACGATTCCGGTATATGGCTTATATGTATGCCCGTCAACCAATGGCTCTCTGTATTATCTGAAGCAGGGCTCTTTATAGACAATGAAAGAAACACCCTAAGAGTGAGCAGACCGGACTCTGGTCTGATTTTGTCACCTTGTCAAACCTAAAATGGCCACAATCTGAAACACAGACCTGCATTCAGATAATCCAGCTATTTAGTAGGCAATTCATGCAAACAACGCACTGGAATTGTACATGTATATTGATTTATTACCATGAGAAAGTCTGATGGATTTGCGCATGCATTGATTGTCATAAGGGAAATGCTTTCATGAGAGCACAGGCTATCGAGTAATATATGTCGCGTACAATAAAAAAATAAATTTCCACTGTTTTAAATAAATAATTTTCTGAACAAAAATATCAGAGAAGAAAATATTTGAGTTTATGAGATTTTTATTTTCCAATAGCGGAGTAATTGGTGCCACTGTCCGTGGAGGTAGGGAAGAATTTCTCAAAATACAATGAGTTCTTAGACACCATACACTCACATCCAACACTACAACAGATAATGGTGGGCCTCTAAAGATCATACTTTTCAAATGTGGGGAGACAACCCCCAAGAAAAATTCAATTTTAACTAGTATTTCAGCGGAATTGCTAATTTGAGTGCAGCAAACTAGACTATGGCACACATTTTTATGTTAAATTATCTAATCAATGTTTTCGGTTGGTAGCCGATACTGCCATAAGAGATAAATCTTTGAACTGTACAGAGAGCCTTGAAAACTTACAGTACAGCATGAAAACTCTGATCCTGGCTTTGTCAATCTCGATCAGACACATTTAATTTTTCTCGTTTGAATGATACCAGTAAGTTGTGACAACTTGGAGATTGCAGACACACAGGCCTGCCGTATAAGGCCTCTAGCCCATATAGCATCCCTATAGCATCCTCTCAATGCTCCTTTGACGCCACTAGTCTACGAGTGTACCTCCAGTATTGATAATCAAATTGATTCTGGTGATTGATTAGGGTAACAAGGGACAATTGATTCCGCATCGAAAGTCATACTATAGTAACTCTTAATGTAATGTCAGATGTTTTTAGCACTGTGCAGTTTTACCTTATAGACTCAGGGTATGGTTCCCACTCATTTACAGCGAGCGTTTCCGAGTCTTTGACGCAGAGTCGGCACATTCCTTCTTTCCTTTTTAGCAAGTGAACATCGAATGATGTAGGTACGCACTTCCCATTACCATTACCAAGGCAGCCCATATCAGAATCCTTACAGTACACTTCATTCACTACTCTGGGATAGTGGTCAGCTACAAAAAGGGAATAATAGTTAGGATATCCCAGTGACACACTCATCACTGAATAGCGGGATAGGTCAGTGGCTCGAGTGCTTGGGCTGAGATTGGAAGATCCTAGGTTCAAAGCCTGGCGATGCGGAGCTCTTCAGATAATTCCCTGCTCCAAATCCAAGCTCAGAAGGTAGTCAATGTTTCAATGGACTCGTTTCCGTTTACCGGCAATGGAGGACAAGTCCACATTGAAAATTCAGAGAGGACTTTAAGGCAGATCCATTCTACCTTGTTGGTCAGTGGACAACAAGACGATTAAGCATTGACTTGGGGACCAACTTCAAAACTGTACACAGCCTTTAAAATTCGCTCTGGGCACACTGAGCGGTGCACCTCGGTTTTTAGAGGTGGCCATTACCGGTCAGTATTCTCTTGATGGAGCAGATTGTGCAGAGATGTAGATAATTCCCATCGATGTCACTTGGTGTCCCGGCATCAGAACACGTCTCATCCAAATAGGAATGTGTATTCATCGGCAAATCTCTCCGCTTTCGTCCAATCTACATCAGAGAATTCAGTTGGATTTCCCATTTTATTGAAGGTATTTGCAATCAGCTTATAATATCCCTTATCATTGCACTGAAATTCCGGCCAAGGGGCAGTATATATATTTGTAACTGATAATACTAGTCAATGAGCCCTCAATTACAAAAAAGCTCGGTACCCAATTGTTGCTCAGGTTAGGTGCGGTCAGCTAATCGTCCAAACGACTCAGCGAGTATGCGACCAATGTAAAATTGCTTTGATTAATACGGTCATTTACAGATTTAGGTCTTACATACCAATCCTTTTCTTTTCCCATTAGTTTGCAGCAGTTTGCCAACTCCGGCTCCTATTCCATCAGACCAATCTTTAGGTTTTATCTTTGCGTTAGGCATTGCCTTGGCTGAACTTTCATCGCTATCATAGTCATTCACTTTGCCTTTAAGCGGGTGCACTAAAATTCCCGTATACACTAAATCCGTGATGAGACACCAGATGGCAGCACCAGACGCCAGGGGCAGCTTTGATAGGTTTACAGTTAATCATGAGAAGAAATTGTATAATAATTATACATCTTATAAGGACTATCGCAGCTATGTTGATGTCTACCAGGTCAGCCAGTACCATAGAGCATTGTCCGTTTAATGGTTTTCTCTTTGCAGCATCATTCACTTGACCCCATTTTTAACAAGATTTGGTCGATCCTCGGGAGCCCATGAAGAGCAAGTACCCTTCCTTAAACCACCATGGAGTTTTTTCAGATTCCAACTGACTGTACATGAGTCATGAATTCTAACTTCCTAGCTAACCCTTCTCCCTACCAACAGTATTATAAACCTTTGGTATTTCATATAAGCGGTAGGTATGGGTGTCTTCTGCAAAAATTTCTTTGATCTTAAAAAAATGAAAACTTTCAGAATAACCCACATGCCGTTCTTTGAATTGAGAGTTGGTGTAGATTCCAACGTAATCATTATCGCTGGGTGAGATTATGGTTTGGGATTCGTCTGCTTACTCTTGTTTCGTAGGTTCATTATCTGCTGATGCATCTTTCTCCTGCTCAGCTTGAATGGATTAGGGAAATTTGTTCTTGCTTCCTCTATCCTACAATCGAATAATCAATTGATAATATAATTGACTGTTTGAGTGGTCAGTTGACTGATTGATTGCTTAATAAATTTATTGCTTAACTGATTGATTAATTAATTGATTGATTGGTTGATACTCTATCTAGGTAGACTGTCGAAGGCTGGTTCATCATGACTCAACCCTTCACTCTTCTCGATTTTCCACTCTACTCTTTATCTGTGTATATGTGCTTCCGTTTATGATCTCATCCACCATCCTGATCCTTTTCCGGCCCCTGGGTCGCGTTTCCTTCATCCGTCTTTCCAGAGTGGTTTACAGGAGGCTCTTGCGTCTAACAAAACTCCCAATCCACCGGTGTTTCTTTCTCCTTATCGTTTCCTCAACCCGGGCGCTTCCTTTACAAGAGCCAAAACTTCAGCGTTAGTCATTTTATCTGTCCACCTGAATCTTTCCATATATCTCCACAGCCACATCTCTCTATGCTTCTAGCTTTCTTACATGAGCTTTCCGTAGAGTACAGGTTTCGGAGTTATGCCACCACGCTCCAGAACAAGGTCTTGACCGACTTCATCCTCGTTTCTTGTCTAGACCCACCGATAAAATACATTTCAGCTTACCAAACAAAATTCTTGGCTATCGTAACCCGTGCTTTTATGTCTTTTTCTGCAAACCCGTTAGCTCCCCAAATACTTGAACTCTTCAACCTGCTCAAGTGGTTGGTTGGTTTGTGTGTAATCAGCACGTACCTTGTAGCGAGGTATTCCTGTATAAACGTTCCTCCTTTATACTGGAAAAAACTCTTCATGTCTTCCTCCTCCAGAATTTCCACTCTACGAGCTCTCAATTCCTGCTGTTATCAGACAGAGAGATATAAAATGTGCTCGGCTTCAGTTGACTGACACCCAAATCCCTAGGAATATGAGGAAGGCAACAAGAAACCACAGCAACAGTATTGACCAATGACACCATCAAGTGTCATGATAAACCTGTCTCTGGCAGTATACTTCGCTCTCATTAGTGATTGAATGAGAACTTTCACTAGGTACCTCAATGGAAGATGTTTATACAGACATTCGCTTGTCTAACTCATATGAAGTGGGATAATGGGATAGCTCAATGGCTGGAGGGCTTGGCTCCAAATCTAAAGGTCCGGGAGTTGAAACCCTTATGATTCTGAGCCCCCATTATGGGAATAAGCTCCTCAACGTTACACAAGCCTCAGGGCTACTAGCTCACCGGGGATGGCTTGATCCTATGGCAAGACAAGGAGTAAAGATGGTTATCTTGGCCCCATCCCAAACAGGAAGTTTAGCTTAGCATAAAATATTTTTAGCATTGAATCATTCTTGCATCATTTCATATTAACAAAAGAACTTTAGGCCACCATGTGTGTCCCGATATCCGGTCTCAGATAAAATTCCGCAGGCCTTGACTTGAAATTCTCTTATCTCATCCGATTGAAGTGTGTCCATCGTTAACCAAACATTAGTGATTAAAACATTTACTGTGGTAAGAGTTCAAAGCCTAGGTTCCAATTATGTCAATACTCCTACTCCCCAAGAGGATGAATTGCAAAATCTTATCAATCCTTTTTAGCAATCAAGGTCTTCAGAAATATCATCTCATAAATATGTTGGAGACATATATTGTCTGACACAGAGCAGAGCTGTGAATTTGTTGAAGAAAATTTACTAATTTTCTGATCCATTTGGTTAGTAAATCAAAGAGCTGGCTCATGTTATTTATTTCTACTAATGCTAGAAGCACTCACATTAAATAAGAATTACTCCATCCGTTTATGTTAAAATGATAGAGAATATGCTTGTTGTAAGGTAGTTTCTGCCGAAACAAGTCAGACACTACTAAAAACTTTTGTTCTATGTAGTAATGCTTTTGTTTTCAAGCCTATGACATAAGGTTTTGAACATGAATCAGTTCAAAAAGATGTCCCATACACTCATTAAAGGAGTTATGTCATGGCCAAAAGTGTCTTCACTTGTCTTCAGATTCTGAAGCCTAACATGAACAAATGGGCCCAATACCAAGCTCACATGGAAGCTTAGATATAGCCCTATCCACTATACTTAGAGCCCTCAATGACACACTTTTCAGACCATTGAAGCAACAGAATTGGCCTCGAGATAGGAAATTAACACAGAGCTGTTGGTGTTTGCATTGATTTCTCGCCTTACACGCTGATATTTGGAAAATCCTCCTGCAGGTGCACATTAGACCTGTAGTTACACAAGTCTATATATAGAGAGAAAATGCTCAAGAAAAATATAGAAATAGGGTTTCAGAGTGCAGTTTTTACCTCTGTCAGCGAGCATTATCCCATTATTGCAAAATGATAGAGGCCTGAATGCAACGGCCTCTTTTTAGGACTAGGGAAAACCGGCAAAGCACTTCTTATAACCTAAATTTTCTCCAGTATTACGTTCAATTTTGAGTTCTACTCGATGTTACGCGCAAGTAAAGATCATTAGGTTACCAAATTTTAGTAATTAGATTCCAATTTTATTTCTATCGACTTACAAACTATGATTCAGCTTAGGGCTGTAGTGTGTCGATTGGGAGGGCCGGGCCGGTCATCGGTTCAATTGAATGCTCCGAAAGTGGTGAAAAGGACAGCGCTTAGCTTTAAGTCGCTCCTGAGTTCCAACCAAAGTGTTCCTGCTAACCAGGGAGAAAACTCCATGAACCCCACAGAGAATAAATCTTATAAAGACCCCAATTGTCTATTTCATTCCATCACCAATTCAACAAATGCGTAAAACAACCCGCAGGTTTTCACATCAGGCTTATAGCCTCTGGCTTATAGCCTCTGGCTTATAGCCTCTGGCTTATAGCCTCTGGCGGGACTCTCTGATGGACCAACAAGTTTGCACGGCAAGCACTTATCTCTAGGCTAGCACAGCTGAGCTTGGCATGTGGTTGTGGACTCCATAGTCCAGTACTAAAAGAATGATAATTCTCAAACCGACTTTGAACTGCAGAAACTCAACGATTTAAGCACCAGCAGCAAAAACGCCCACAGCTGTTTTTAACTTTCATGACTATAGGGAGTCTCCTAGGCTTGAGGCTTGTTCTGGAGTGGCACAAATTTATGTGTATGTGATAAGTACACACTCGTAATGAAAGTTCAGCATGAAAATACATGATCTCTAATAACTACAAATGAAACGCTCAGACCAATGAGGGAACACACTGCTACCTATATGCAAGCTCCGCTACCACTGTTATAATAACAGTTCTGAATCCTATGAATAACACACAGCTAGGAGATCTATAAAAGACATATATACCTTCACTTGTCCTCCTGAAGCATCTGTGAGGTCTATGGTCTGATATTGATTTTCCGCCGTTGTCTGATTACATGGAAATGTATAGTTGATGACATGAAGTCCACCGTACTGTTCCACGATACCGCGCTTACGTAAAATATGCAAATGATCACTACTCATCAAATCACCCAGCTCAGTTAGAACGTCTTTTAGCTCAGCTTCGGAATTGTGCAGTTTATATGTATATGCTGGAGCAAGCCAGATAAATGCTAGTAGTAATAAATATATGTATAATCTTTGTAGTGTCCTTGGAATCATTGTGAGAGTGTCTTGTTTATCGACTTGGTGATATTTAGCTCTGAAATCCGTATAATATCGTGTACATCCTCATAAGCCAAGCGAGCCTTTACTGGTCTCGTACAGCCTTCCACAGCCTAACTTCTTGCTGATAATGGCACTCTATAAACCTACG
>Ga0224511_10004747_pt1 | contig 10405 bp, 2 predicted proteins | sample SF_May12_sed_USG_2_FD_169988 | JGI IMG/M metagenome (GOLD analysis project Ga0224511, IMG submission 169988) | Sediment microbial communities from San Francisco Bay, California, United States - SF_May12_sed_USGS_8_1 | ecosystem: Environmental > Aquatic > Marine > Sediment | place: USA... | reverse complement strand
AAAATCATTAGTGTTGATGGTTGAATTAAAAGTCATGTTTAAGCGTGTTATGGCAGTATTGGGTGCGCCCCCCCCCTGGATCCGCTAGTGTCTTTTCATCCTTTTCTAAAATTACTTTTAAATCATTATGGTCATGTGGCCTGAGTAGAGTGTGTGCATGCATTTCCTTTTCCTTTTTTTCCAATAAATGTTAAGAATGAAAATCATCGATTGTACCAAAAGCGGTAACTCAACATGAGTGGGAGGGATCATTTTATATATTAAAACATCAACATTGTCTGCAACTGGTTTTTCTTTGAACATCTGTTCACTTTATATAACAGACTTGGTTTAGAATCGTTGCAACGCTTAGGTCGGTTGAATCCACTAGGAGAGAAATGAGTATGCTTAATTTAATAAGACATTATATGTGTAAGAAATGAAAAAAATATAATAAATATAATATGAATGTACTTCCAATATATTCCCATTATTACTGCCGTTTGATTAACAAAGGATATCATAATTATAAAAAATACTATATTTGATTATAAGATACAAACACACTAATTATATGGCGAACTTTTATTTCGTTCTGCAATATACAAATTATTATAAGATTATGTCTAATGGACCGAGTGGGTTACCAATGGATCCTCCTCCACCGATTGGGGGAGCCGTGTTTGCAGAGTGCTGGCAAATAATTTGAACCCTGTAACATTAATGATGGAAAATTAGATACAAATGGTTTAGATTTGTTTTGTTTTATTCATGTACCTACCTTACATGTTTTAAGTTTAAAGTATGTATATGTGCCTTAAAATAGTAACCGTCATACAAAACAAACATGCATTGTACACATAAAAACGCAACAGGTATACGTTAAAACAGGGAGTATTGTCTAGTCATGTGGCCATGTGCCTGATGGGCACAATTTACACCGCTTCTCCACGAGGTCAGCCACATACTGGTGTCACAGAATATCTACATTTCTGCATGACGTCGCTGTAATACGATAACCCCGTATATAGAAAACAGTAACTTTTCAGGAGAAACAAAAAAACTGTATAACTCTGTATAATCAAATGTCGAAATGTTCTGAAATTTGGAATATATATGTTTAACAACACGTTCTGTTTGGTAAAATCACTTATTGTGTATTTGAATGAAGGAAAAAGTCAATAAATAATGGAATGAATGTGTATACGAGGTTTTTGCACACATTTTTAGCCACTTTTATATTTTCTTAGCATGTGTACGGTGTTTTTGCTTTAAAGTCATCTTATCATTACTGTATATTATAGGCTATCACTATATATTATTAATGTTAATGTTAATGTAAATTGAAGTACTTACCCATAACAGTGTTTTACAGCGGTAAAAACGGGGCGTGAATGAAGCATGGGTGTTTACTCATAATATACGAGGTTTTCGCATTACACAATTTTCAGCCAATCGATATACAATATTTTCTCAGGTGATGATATCCCTGGTATTTAATTGGCTATTTTATTCAGCATTTTCGCAGAACATGCAGGAGAAAAATCTGAATTCAATCATAAAATAAAAGTTTTCGCGCTAAAATGCATATACGGGGTTATCGAATTACAGCGACGATGAGTTAAACTACACCATAAACTTTTTCGTACTCCTTGCATACAGCGGCGCAGACAATTCCTGTGATGAGTTGGTTGTGTCCGTCAATCTTGTTGACCAGCTCAGGACAGAAGTTATGTTCACACTGCGCCTCCGTCTCATCAGTGCCGAACTGGGCAAGCAGCTCCTGTTGCAAAGGCGACGGACACAGTTGCCGGGCCAGAGCCAGAACTAAAGGAAAGAAACATTACATGACCACAAAATATGTACACGTGTAATTGTTTTAACAGGTCCCATAAAACTAAGGCTGTCCATGCAAGATATGCTTCCAGTTGATTTTTCCTTTTTCATAGATTGATATGAACGTTGAGTTTATATTCATACAATGCAGATTGAAAGTAGATAGAATTAGACAATGTTATCCAATAAGCAGAGGCGCAGAAATCTTTTGATTCTAAAATGATGTATCGAAATATGTTAGGTGTTCGTCAGTATATGAACCAAAAAGTATTAAATGCAAAATTAATTTCCATAAAAAACGCATAACAATGTTGTTATTGATGTAGGCATCAATGAGTTAATACAATGTTGGTAAAATGTATGAACAAATAATAGCGACGCATATTATTATGAGTTTTGACGGAAACTAGTTCAATGTTCTTGAAATTATAAAATACAACAACAACTTTACATGTTCTGCCACTATCACTGGTAATGATATATTATGCTGAATGGCAATCACAGTTTCACATACTTTTATTGACATAACTCACTAAAAAGGACACTGTGGTACTTTCATTCCCTTTTTAAGTTAGTTTGCATTACGTATACCGTTGTACTCTCATGTATCATCCAAAGACATTTACGTACTGTTGAATCTTGCAATGACATTTACTTACTGTTGAATCCTCCAGTAACATTTTCTTAATGTCATATCATCTGAGACAGAAATTTAGTAATATTGTACTCTTTGTATGCAAAGAAGCCGTCAAATCCATGATATTTAACACTAACTGCCGTAACCCTCGAGTAGGTTTACTTACTGTCGCATCCACCACGTACCATTACTTACACTCGTATCCTCCGAGGACATTTATTTACTGCCGTATTATCCGAGGACATTTACTTACTGTCGAAACCTCCGAGGAGGGCCTCGATGAATCTCTTCGACTACGTTACTTATTCCTAAAATTTAAACGTGTTACATTAACTTACTGTGGTATCATACAAAGACATATACTTACTGCTGTATTCAACGACTAAACTTTCTAAACTTTCTTATCTTCCAGGTCATTTACTTATTGTCGTATCCACCGAGGAAATTTATTTTCTGTCGTACCCTCCGAGGACAATTACTTACTGTCGTATCCTCTGAGGAGGGCCTCGATGAATCTCTCCTCGACCACGTGGGCAGAGAAGACGAACGGCAACACGGCCAGATACAACAGGGCGACATTCATTCTGGAGCTGGTGGAAACGATTCTTTTTCTTCAAAACATACCATTTGTTTTGTAAAATCCCTGATCTGTAAATGTAGTGAATTTAACTAACATCTCATTATAAATGCTATATACGGTTTTGTTAAATATTAGCTAATTTTATATAAAGGTAAACATTAAACGTGTTATCGCATTATGAAATGCAAATATGTGTCACAGTCTGAGATTTTGGGTCCAATTGACGAAGTGACGTGACTTAGTAAAATGAGGTCAAAAAACACACCAAAATATTGCAGTATTTTAGGGGACTTTCAACAGCCCCCAAAAACTGTTAAAACAGGTTTAGGGTCAAAAGTCTTTGCAAATAAGATAAATATATCATATCTTTGCAAAATTATCGCATTAAATTTACCCAAAATGTATTGATAAAAATAAATCACCCTTATATTTGTCATGTTCATCGTTCATAAGGCTGCAGGCATGTATTTCAAAGTTTTGATATTGACATTAATAGCAAGAATATTTTTATTCGATATTTGAAATTGTAATTTTCAAACAAAGCCCTTTTAAATGATACCAAATTCTCAGTATCGCTAAAATAGTCAATTGGACCCAAAGTGTCAGACTCAGACACATATTATTGAAGGGAAATACATTTCACTTGTAGCTGCGCGAAAAAAATATGTTTTATGATCAACATTAAAACAATATATCGTTTTTCTAGTTTTCTATACTCTCCGATAATATTCAACAAAAACAATATCCTTTATTATATGAATCTACAAATGCGTAAACCAGTTGAAGAGAAATCTTCTTTAAAAACAACAGAAATTTCGCAAAACTAATTAATTTTAATTGTTACAAATCAAATTTTCCTACGCAATAAAATGTTGTGCAATTTCGAAAGTAAAAATATTTAAGCCTTTAGAAGTTAGATAAAGTCCCTACCAGTGCTCAACTCCAAATTACGCATTGCAATTGTTCAAAACCTAATATACCGTCGAGTTCTGATAACGAATGCAACAGTCGCCAAATCTCTTGTTGACTATCCTTGACATTGTTATCGTAATAGTCAATACATGGTAGTATTTGAATTACGTAGAATACGTTAGTACTGCGTGCAATGGTCACTCATTGTTTATGTATTAAATGTGATATTTATTAGGTTAAAGTAAGCAGAATGTTTTGTTGTAATCATTCCAGTAACACGTACATTTAAAGACGTGTACCCAATAAACAATGTTTCAGACTTACTCGGAGCTTGTATAACAGTAATTATTGTCTTCTGAGATCATGCTCTCTGAGCATTGTTTGATGGTGAATAACAAGCATTAAAACGGGTTTGTATAAGGAAAGTATTTGCCAACATGTGTCTTCATTTACTCCGTGTCCGGAATATTGTATTGTGGACGCCCTATTCCACGTATAAGTATCCGTCAAACGTATCTTATTTTTATTCTTACTTTAACTATGCTTACATGATATTGTAACTATTTACAGGAGCATGCAACCTTTTTACTCAAAATGTGGTAACACGAAAACTTTCTTGTCTTATATATGTGTCCCATTGCAAGGGTACGATGTATTAGATACCAACTATAGATTTGATATAGTATGAGAAAAAATGCGATTTCGCCAATTAAACACAAAATAACGTCATCAATATTGTAAATCATTCTTAATTAAATCAGGATGTAAAACTGTTTGGTAATAGTGGAGAAAATCGACGTGTCTTTTACCCTTTACAGACGATGACTACTGACAATATCACATACTCTCATTTACGTTTTAATGGAACACCACAACATAGTACACAGAGATCTATACTATAAACAACTGGTTCAGATAATGATAACACAAACAGAGACATCGTGTGTTTGTATTTGTGTCAACGGTACCCGTTAATTGCTATTGGCCATATACGAGAATATGCTTATGAAAAAGCTTTTATCTAACCGTCTTTTATTTGTGTATCTCCATGTCATGGGGTGAATAATATTTTCTGGTAAGCAGCATGTTCATTTAAAATAATTTATAAACACTTTAACTATATGGTACATTTTATTCAGTCACAAACCATACAAATTAATCACAGTGTTTACTTTCCGGCGGGAGTGGTGGACGCATAGTGCTGTGCAAGAACCTGAGCCCTAAAACATAAACAATAGAAATATAGAAACAAATAGTGTAATTTATTTAGTTTTGCTGTTCCATGGATCATGGATCATGGATTGTATATTGTTTACATTTAAAAGTAATGTTCCCCTCATGCACTTTGTGGCGTATGTGGTTTGGCATCTTTTATTTCCAACGATAAACACCTTCAATAAAACGGAAGCTGCTATTTTCCCATGGAGGTTATGCCTCTTGTTTTAGATTAACTATCCATACAACTGCTAACATGTTCATTGATTTAACTATATGTATATGTGTCTTTAGACACATTAACCGTATGAAGTCATAACACCAAATACAAAAATATACGCTTGTTACACATAAAAGTACAACAAGTATAAGTTAATACAGAGAGTTTTGTCTGCTGCTGGTCATAGACCCGATGGACACAAGTTACCCCGCTTCTCCACATACTGGTGTCATAAAATATCTACATTTCCATAGAAGTAACAATACATTATAACAAATTTCTACGTACTCCTTGCAGACAGCGGCGCAGACGATATGTGTGATGAGTTGGTTGTGTCCGTCAATCTTATTGACCAGCTCAGGACAGAATTGAGTCTCACATTGCGCCTCCGTCTCGTCAGTGCCGAACTGGGACAACAGTTGCTGAGCCAGAGCCAGAACTAGAGGAACAACAGGCCTCATGATCACAAAATACGTATTTGTTTTAACAGCTTCAATAAAATGGCTGCAATTTCTTTTCATGGAGGCTATGATCCCTTGTAGTTTCCCCTTTTCTTACATTGAAAACTATACACGTTGAGTTTACATTTATTCAGTACATGTTCAACGTGTGTAGAATGAGACAATGTAATCCTAAAAGGATGAGAGCAGATATCTTTGTAGTCAAACTTGATGTATAAAAAATATATATAACTGCACGTCAATATATGAACTGAAAAGGTATTAAATACCAAACAGTATTGCTGTTGTTTTAATTTCCAGAAAAAACGAGTTGCGTGTTTACCAGGTATCATTGTCTGATTACAATGTTGGTAACAACGAATGGACACATAATGGCGGCACATACCTATATGAGTTTTGACTGAATAAAAGTTCAATGTTTTTAAAATAATATGATACAAACAACAGCTCTTACAACGTCTGCCAGAATGTATACTGCTTAAGGGTTAACACAGTTTCACATACTTTAATGTGAAATATGTAACTTATTAAAGACCATTGTGGTACGTCTATACCATTTTTAAGATTGTTTGCAGAACGTTTACCGCCGTACCCACTCATGATCTAAACGTTATTCTTTCCGTTGTATCCGCAATAAAGAAAATGAACGTACTGGTGTATCCTCCAAAGACATTTAATCTTCCAGTAATATTTACTTAATGGCATATCCTATAAGACAGATTTTTAGTAATGTTGTATGCTTTGTATCATTAGAGGACATTTATTTACTGTCTTATCTTTCGGGAGCCATTAACCTACTACGGCCTATCCTGTTCGGTTATTAAGTTACCGTTTTAGCTACGATACCTAACACTAACTGTCGTATCCTCCGAGGACATCAACTTACTGTCGTATCCTCCGAAGACAATTATACTTACTGTCGTATCCTCCGAGGACAATAACTTACTGTCGTATCCTCCGAGGCCTTTACTTACTGTTGTATCCTCCGAGGACATTAACTTACTGTCGTATCCTCCGAGGCCTTTACTTACTGTTGTATCCTCCGAGGACATTAACTTACTGTCGTATCCTCCGAGGACATTAACTTACTGTCGTATCCTCCGAGGACAATTACTTACTGTCGTATCCTCCGAGGACCATAACTTACTGTCGTATCCTCCGAGGCCTTTACTTACTGTTGTATCCTCCGAGGACATTTACTTACTGTTGTATCCTCCGAGGACATTAACTTACTGTCGTATCCTCCGAGGTCAATTACTTACTGTCGTATCCTCCGAGGACATTAACTTACTGTCGTATCCTCCGAGGACAATTACTTACTGGCGTATCCGCCGATGACAATTTCTTACTGTCGTGTCATCCGAGGACAATTTCCTGTTGTCGTATCCTCCGAAGACAATTATACTTAATGTCGTATTTACTTACTGTCTTATTCTCCAAGGACATTAACTTACTGTCGTATTCTCCGAGGACAATTACTTACTGTCTTATCCTCAGAGGACCTTTACTTACTAGCTTATCCTCCGGCGACATTAACTTTCTGTCTTATTCTCTAAGGACAATTAATTACTGTTGTATCCTCTAAAGACAATGACTTACTGTCGTATCCTCCGAGGAGGGCCTCGATGAATCTCTCCTCGACCACGTGGGCGGAGAAGACAAACGGCAACACGGCCAGGAACAATAGGGCGATCTTCATACTGGAACTGATGGAAAACGAATCTTAATTGACAACTCATTATAAATTCTAGTCTCTGTTTTCAATATAAGTCATTGGCCGTACCAGAGCGGTAACTCAACATTTCGTGAAGAAATCATTTTTGTGAATATAAAATATCAATAAAAATTGAAAACTAAAATATGCAGATAAACCGTTTATTCTCAATGTCTGTTACTTTTGTTGTTCTGTGTGTTTCGTGCTGGTCTAAGTGCTTGTTTTGTATGGACCATTTTATTATGATACCCCAAAACTTGACATGTCTAAATTGTTTGCAGCATTTTTCTTTTGAACATCTCTTCTATTATATTGTAATACTCATTTTCATTAAAAAAAATAAAGAAAGGTTGTTAAATTTTGGATGCAGATGTTATTCAAAGAGAATAAGATGTATGTAAGGTAAATCCCCGGAATTCATGTATTAATTTAACATGAGGTGACATCTATATTCTAATTATTATATATATTTATATTATTGGAATTCCAATACCTTTATTCAAAACTGTATGCTATACTGACCAATTTATAACATGTGTAATAAAAAAGGATGTTTTACTAACGGTGTACACATAATGGGGCCATTATTGCTAGTATTACCGTCTGCTATTAAAATATGCATAAATAAAAACGATATTGGGTGTATTTTAATTGAGATTTTTAGAACTACAATTCTCATTTAAACAAGGTAGTATGCTTAATATTTGCTTGCGTTTTTCAAATTAATGCTTAATATTAAATTGCATTTTTCATTTTTTTCTTCTATTTTGTTGCTGAATACTTTGATATAATGTTAACATGCGTTAGGTTAAACTGCCTGAAATGCAGTCAGAATATGGCATTCATTTAATAAAGAGCTTGTCATCTTCTATTCAATTTATTGTTTCATAATTTAAACATTATTTCTGGCATGAAATATGTTCTCATAAAAGTTTTCAAGTTAGTCTAATATTTTAGCTTTTTGATTTTACGTGATCAAAAGATTGGAACCTCATTATTGCTGCCCGCTGTGTTATTTTGTTAAATTTATTATTTTGTTGAATTTACTAAAGTGACATGACTTTTTATATTATACATCATTTAATTATTAAATTGAAATTTTTAACACCGTTTCATTTACGTTTCTCAAATATATAAGTTAAAACTTCACAATTATTCGAAATCAATACTTGTGATTTCTATCACCTTATCACGTAATGTAAAAGTTGTCCAGGGGTAGCAATGGTGCGGTTTCCAGGGAATCAAAACTCGAAAGAAGAAAAATGATAACATTTCTTCTTTTATATTCTTATTGTAGCAGAACATATGTTGTTAGAAATAGATTCCTTTATTTTTATTGTTCTTAAATACGTGCAACAGTTAATGAGAACCTTCTGAAACATCAAAACCAGAACATTGACAACTCAAATTTAAATCAAATTCAGTAATCCATCGTAATGAATAATTGTGGAAGTATAAAGATTTAGGCAAGTGTTAGATAATGTCCTTACCAGTGCTAAAAATCCAAGTAAGGCATTGCAATTGTTTAACCTTTTATATAGTGTCGACTGCTGATAAAGAACACAGCAGTCGCACGATTTCCTTTTGTATACGCCCTAATTTATTTTAGAAATTTATCTAAATAGGCCTTTCATTATAGAATTTGAATTATACGTTAGTACTATGTCAAATGTTTGTATCTCACTATTTATGCATAAAATGTGTAATCTCAAGACAAATTTGCGAAATTTTGTTTATTGCATGACCCGGTCAGGTTGTATAATCTCAATGTAAACCTTGTAAGTCAAAGCAAATATTGTAAAGAAAAACATATCCTGACATATTTCATTAAATATGGAAACGTCTATAATGTGGTGCAGATTTTAATTGTAATATGATGTCACTGAACAATTTTGTAAAGAAATAAACTGACATTTTATGATACTGTCCAAACAAAGCACGCATCTATAAAACGTCCGTTTACGGTGTTTTCCCTAGATAAGTATGTCTGTATTTTTGTCAGAAATTTAAAAGATAAAATTTAATCGGGGTTTATATTTAGTTACTGGCGAATGAATTATGTATTCTAATTAAACTGAAGAAAAGGAAGCCCTCAGGAAACAAGGTCTGAATGAGAAAACAGCAGCCTCGGTTTTATTGAAGCTGTTCATCAGTGGTAATGAAAAATGCCACACCACTGACGCCCCCTAGCGCATGAGCGGAACTCCATTTTCAAATGTAAACAAACAGTCAATGGTCCCTGAGGACCAGAAAAATATGACTAAGACTGAAAGACACTTTATTTATTATTTTTATTAAACCTTTATTGACGATATTTAGTTCGACATAAGTCATGTGCGCTATAATACATGCATATGTGTGGCAATCATACTTGTTTTTAATGTAATTGCATGCACAAATATTTTGCCGGTTGTTATAAGTAAGGCTAGCGCAGAGTGCACCCCTCCCCAGCATGGATCCAATATTGTTAACAATCCATGTTTGAGTCTTATGCACCGATCCATTGATCATCGTAACTTATATCTATTTACCAAAAATCTTTACAAATGAGTAAGTAAGGATTTTGCCGCATGGTACTTTGTACGCCAACAGCTTAAAGACATGTATTTACTAAGTGAAAACTTAAATACAAACATGAGGTCATCGGTCTTGTCTTGATTTAATGGAAGAATGTATCAATTGGTAGTTTGCCTTTAATACATGGAAAAAGTATTTGGTATATACTAAACTGATGAAAGGGAAAGCCCTCAAGAAGCATAGCCTGCACGAGAAAACAGCAGCCTCGGTTTTATTGAAGCTGTTCATCAGTGGTAATGAATGATGCCACACCACTGACGCCCCCTAGCGCATG
>Ga0224511_10004746_pt1 | contig 10408 bp, 8 predicted proteins | sample SF_May12_sed_USG_2_FD_169988 | JGI IMG/M metagenome (GOLD analysis project Ga0224511, IMG submission 169988) | Sediment microbial communities from San Francisco Bay, California, United States - SF_May12_sed_USGS_8_1 | ecosystem: Environmental > Aquatic > Marine > Sediment | place: USA... | reverse complement strand
CACACTATTTAAAATAGGGCTGGGACGATACGGTCATCAGCCGTATCGATACGTATTCAATACGGACCTTAGCGATACGATACGTATTCGATACGATTCACATGTACACGACTTAAGGTTTCAAAATCTAGAATTTTGGATTTCATCAACAAAGTAAATGTTTTGGATTGATCTATACTGTGAATCCTACAATTTATACAAGTTCTAAAACACAATGATCGATTTTTTCGACAAATTAGAAGTTCAGCATAATTAAGATAAAACTCAATATGCTGAAGTTTTTTGTTAAATTGTATGAAAATCAAGTGTAAAAAAATAGTTTTGGGTCCGGAATATTCGTATTTTTTTGCAGCTGTCACCATCATCTGTATCGGTACAGCATGATGACCGTATCGATACGCATCGGTTGATGTCTGTATCGATACTGTACCGATACTGACTGTATCGTCCCAGCCCTAATTTAAAAATCTGACATAAATGTCAATTTCTAATAGTTTATAAATCCAAGACAAGACTGACTAGTAAACACAATATCTGTCTATAAATAGCATTGATTTCCAAGTTTCTTACATCTTTTCTGCAACTGCCTCGGTAGATATACTATAAAAAGTAATAAGATGAACGATCGTGACCAATAAAAAAAAACAATACTTTTTTTTCAATAAAATCTTTTGAGTCGGAGGGATATTCTCGGGTCGGTCAGTAAAGGGCAAACAAACTTAATTTTAATTTAGGCCTGTATGTGAATCGCTAAAACGGAGTGATTTTGAGTTAATGACTAGTTTTAAAATAATTAACCAAATAAACAGGAATAAACAAAATGCTATGGAGTTTGTGCACTGTATCAGTTCTAAACAAAAATATATACACATTACAACTTCGCTACATAATTTTACGAGTAGCATTATAAACAATAGAGCTACATAAGGTGCACAAAGAAAGCCCAACAATACATTATAAAGAAATCTCAGTTTAATGCAGATTGCTATAATGCAAGAAAAACTAAGCAATGCGTTATTTTAAACGTGATACACAAGATATAGAAATATTGGCTCCTGCCCACTATAATAAAGCCAATAGAGCGCGAGGATGTATATATATAAACTGAAAAAAAGAAAACTACTTTTAAAGATTTAAGACGAAATATACTCAGGAAATTCTGACACCGGATTTAATATCAATACCAAACACAAATACCACAATCAGAAACATAAATATTAATGATTTTCATTGTCATTTCAAAACCCTTTGCAATTCACATACATGTACATCGGACACTCAAACACCCATCGATACAACATACATTTAAGATGAACTCATGTATGCTAATATTACCCCAAAAAGAGTTAAACGTGGCTACATTTAAACAAAACAACAATACCGAATATTATACATGGAGATCAATATGTATTTAGCGAAGGAATCATAGTAGCGATTTCAAAGGAATGATAAGAAGAATTACAGAGGTTTTTTCTTAGATGCATTTACAAATTTTAAAGTATTTGTAATAACACCTGCCTTATTGACGATTTACCTACCGACTTAATAATACTTATATCAAACGATAACGGAATCTTACATGAACTTCCGGTGCAAGTGCGGTAGTTAATACTGTCTCCCGGACAGCTGTTGTTCATGGCAGACGCCGCTGGGTTCTGGCAATCCCTTCTTCTGACCTGGGTGCCAGTGCCGCACGTTTGTGTACATGCACTCCAAACCGACCACGGCGTCCATCCAACAACACCTATAAAAAGTGTAAATAAATATTTTCCAAAAGAAAACTTAAAAACAGGTCATAAACATGTTTTAACATCTGTTCATTTTTAATATACACTGACATGACAACAGCGTTTTTAACATTGTAGTTATTGAAATTGTATGATTTATATGACCACATGAATAATCCGATTATTTTGTAAAATGACCTTATTGTACAGCAATCAAGTACCTTTTGTAAATGATTAACATGTTAAAACTAGCTCTACACCGATAACTTTAGCGCATGTGAGAGTTTGACTGTAATTTCGAGGACACGGATCAAATAAAAATGTAGAACATTAAAAACAATCCTGTTTCAGCCGGGTGCAGACCCATGATAGTATGATTGCCATCACACAGCGTGAACCACAGAGTCACATTTTCATACATGAAACAGTAAACAACACCTTAAATAAACCTGTACTTATTGTATGACAGCTGTACACACCCGAACTTATTGATAACAAATACTACCGAATACCAATGAATGTAAGGTCATTGTCAGGTCAAAGTAATCACCTAACACGAATAGAGCCGACTCTAAAGAATTTACATCAGAACAAGTCGAATCTTGCGTATACTTGTAGTGTTATTAATAATGCGCGATGGCGTCTATAAATTCGTTTTAATTAGATAATAATGTTAGACAAGAAACTATATCTTGAATATTCTTTTTCTTTCCTCAACTATATAAACTGATGTAACGTTTTGATTTGTGTTCATATAAGTCGTATTTGATTTTCATAAATTAGGGTACTGTTTGCTTCCGAGTGTTTCAATTATTTAATTTATAAATTTTATATCATCTTACATGCAGCACCGGTACAGGTACGAAAGTCAGTTGAATCGCCGATGCAGCTGCCATTAACCGCGGCCGCTATCGGGTTCTGACAAACACGTGTGCGTTTCTGTAGACCCGCTCCACAGGTGGACGAGCAGGTGGACCAATCTGACCATGGCGTCCAGCCAATTGGACCTGACATATTAGGTATTATTTTTAACATACAAAACACAATATGAGTTAGCTATTTCCCTTTTATAACATTGTAACCAAGATTCATTCTACAAAAATACATTTTTAAAGTATACTTTATGAACACGACTTGCTCACGCAAGTTTCTTTACGAACAATTACACTATTGATATGAGTTTTTGTGTTGTTGGGGTTTTAACATTTCTCTGTATTCGTATATAAAATAGAATGTGATAAATTGTTACAGTGGAAACAATGTTAGTAGATGTATTAGGGTTTGCTAGCAGCAACACAGATACTAAGATGACGTAGATGGGGTTTCTTTAGGTGGGTTAAAAAGACAGAGAGTTATGAATACTCTTGCATTATGAGTTATGTTTACATGGTAGTATATTTTTAACTCTTAAGCGTCTATCAATATCACACTGCATACATTTGACAAAACCCAATGCTTCAAAAAACTGTCATGCTCACCATTGCATTGGAAGTCAGTGCACATTTCGTACGCCAAACTTTCCCCGAAGCACGGGTTCCCGTCCTTCGAAGGCCAGGGCGAGTCACAGGCGCGGTCTCGGCGTTGCAGTCCAATACCACACGAAGTACTGCACAGTCCCCATGGACTCCACACTCCCCATCCACCGTGAACTAAACCAAAACGTTTTATTACGTGATGATATTGATATGACCGATTGGCGAAAAAACAAACACACACACACATACTCACATTTAAACTATGGTTTAGAAAATCTGAACAAATGTTTATTGTTGCCACTGGCTAAATGAAAAGTAACATACTGTTTTGTTTCCACTAATCGCAAAGGTTTGTCCAGTGGACGTTTTAAGAGATTAAATTTTAATATTGTGAACAATCTACACACTTTAGGTATAAGATTACCAGGGCACTGATTCATAACGCATTCGGAGTTTTGCTGGGCCGACCCCTGACAGTCGTCACCGCGGTTTGCTGGAGAAGGGTTGTCGCATGTTCTGGTTCTCGTCCTTGTACCCTTGTCGCAGGTTACAGAGCACGTGCCCCAATCTTGCCATACTGACCACCCACCGTCCACTGGGATATTTAAGTCATCACTAGTTTAATGACAGTATCGCAGTCCAACATTTATTATTTAAATTTATAAAACAAATAACGTTTAACAAGAATAGTGAAGCAACATACAATATCAATTTTAGTGATACTAAAAACCGACACAGTTAATACAGACCGACGTCGCAAAGATTGCAGAATTTTCTGCAAAGCTGTTTTGCAGTCTGAAAGTTGTCATTGCATATGTTGAAACGTGCACACGACGGTTCTAAGTCAACGCAAGGAGCTGAACAATAAAATAAAATACTATTAAAAATATATAAAGCAATACAGCATAGCTACAATTATGTTAAGGTTACAAATACCGTGCAATTTATTCGACCTGAACATCACCGGTAAATTTGAGAATCCCAAAGGTAGCTCTAAGAAATGAGTTTCATCATATGTGTTTGCTTCATAAATAAAACCAACATCGGTCGTTCATGCACTGTTTCCTTTATGACCCTACACAACGCTGTAGGGCCGCCGTTCGTTTTTTGTATTTCTAAAACGTTGACGGGCATCGGCTTGAAAATAAAGAGCTAGAAGGTAATAAAGGCCTACCTTCGGTTGTGTTTGGTGAAAGGAGAAATCCTGAAACACAAGAAAGATATTCTTATGCTTGCTTAATATTGTATATTGTGTGTATGTATTGTTTATACATACAAGCACATTTCCCTAAAGTAGCAAAATAATTTTGAGAAAACAACATGCAAAATACGAATGTTTATTACTGAAAGACATTATATATCATTTGTATATATATTTTTCCATTCAGGCTATACCTCAAAATGGCATTTCCCTTTCTCAGTTAAATATATTGTACAGTTATGTAATATTAATTAATACAAATAACATTTGTTTTCACTCTAACCTGTAGACGGTTTTATATAAATCAGAAGAAACACGAGTAGTTTAAGAGAATCCATTCCAACATTTAAAACTAACCCACAAGCTAACCAGTTTGTCAATGTGTACACGAAACGCAAGCGCGCATTTTATAGCCAGTCTTTCTCTTCTTCTTGACAGCCACATATTGCAATAAAGTGTTTAAAACCCTTATGTCATCACATCGTGTTTAACCTATATGTTTACGGATGAGAGGCACTTAAAAATATATCCCACACAGAGATAGTTTTTTTAATATTGTTAAATTCTCAGCGTTACCTCAATTTAGGGATTTTAAGATGTGGGATTAAACTTGCTTCGTTTAAACACGTGTCTGCACTTTATCATTAAATTTAAATAACCCCCCAGAACGTTCTCACGAAATGAAATTGATAAATGGTGTTAAATTAGATTTCAAAGCAGCCATTTTAAGCCTTTACAAAAGTTTTATTTATAACAAGTCCAAGGGATGTTTAAGAAAGACTTATCTAGAGTGTGATGTATTTCCTGAGTTCAATTTATATAAGATTAAAGCGATGCATGCATGGCCCCCTACTCTGCAAATGGACATAAAAAGGAGACATTCCACTGCATTACGACTAACGCAAACGTCTTCCTTATATAACTTTTTATCTCGAACCTTAATACATTTAAGACAAGAATTTGCGATAGTGAAAACATTTGAATAAGGCCATATTACGCCTTATACCGACAATAATGCACTTAAGTTCAAGTCAAAAGCATAATAAATAAATTATATCACTAGTTCTGATTGCACCTTGCAAAACTGTGTTCATTGTACACTTAAGAAAACTTTCAACGCCCCCATGTTCATGTTTAGATTATGGCGTTATTAGGAGGAGTAGGGTTAAAAACAATTACTACCGTACATTTTTATCAAACTACGTCACATAGGGATTCTAATAATTATTAAATTTAATTTACTTAAGTGACCTCCGAGGGTCACGTACGATTTTGTCTTTACGCTCTTCCATAACCCTCTGATATAAAAAATATTCCAATTTTAATTTTAAATGACTAACAATGGATAAGGAAATGTAAAAATCACAAAAATTGTCGAATATATGCATAACAAAGTTAACAAGCAGTGTATCTTTTGGAAGCCGTAATGACACAAAACGCATGCTAAAACCTTAAAACAAAAACATTTTAGTATGGTTTGTTCAACACTACTTTTCATATTGAATATGAGTTAGTTGCATCATATTCATTGTAAAAATGTCTTTCCTTCAACATAATCATGTCGGGAAACCTTTATTTTGTTATGATGACTTCACAAGTTGTGGTGATCGTTTCCTCAAGGGTGGTTTATTCGTGTGATTGAGAAGTACGCAATAAATGTTAGGGACACTATATTCTATCAAATGTTCATGAATTTAAGACAACACATATGCTGAGTATTAAATATTTGAAACTCAAACATCAAGCAAAGGTGTCCTGACTAACCGGAAGTGCATCAAATAGGAATGTGAACACGAACTTGTATGACTCCGCCTCCACTAAAAATATAGAAAAATGGTTCCTTAATTGAGGAAATTGTCCAAATATGCAAATGGAATTGCTTACTGCAAAGTTGCTAAATTGAATGTTTTTCGTGTATTGTTGACGTCTACGTTTTCAGCGTGAAAAAAACGTTACAACGGTAGCGTAACTTGAAACAGTTTTCTAAAAACTTGTTCAATAATGGTTGGTGTTTAATATTCATCACCTTTTTTATTAATTTTTGCTTTAAATAAACGAGAGTTTTTCTTGTTGTAGGATTTATTCTGCACACGAAAACCAATAAAAAATTGTGAATTTAAAAAATATGGTTATGTCCTTAAATGAGTATTTTCTCCAACATTGTTAGGTTTATTTTTTGTGTAATTTAGAAAATGCCTTTAAATTTATTGAACTTGATATACTGTAAATTTCATATTGTTCAGATTATTACCATAGAAGATATCGACAATATAATAAAGGGGCGTTAGAAATTTTCTTAAGTGTATATAACAATATTTTAACTACTAAAATACATGACTATAGGTAAAATTGACATTTTACATGTCTGTTTGTTTATTAGGGCTTTGCTTAAAAATATCGCAAAAGATCCTCAGCTACTATTTGTAACTGCTTCAGTTTGCTTCATTTTGTGTGATGATATTGCCAAGTCTCGTTGAAAAAGCCTGTCAGAATACATTGTGCCCAACATTCATTGACAGTAGGTTGACTTATAAAACTTCCTAAAACGATAGCGTTGTAACGAACGTTTTGAAGTGTCCAATATTTTGTATTTTACGTGACTTTTAAAACGAAATGTAGCAAATACATCTAGGGCTTGGTGCAAAACTATTGTAACTACCTCATTTTATATAAGGAGTTACAATAGTTTTGCACCAAGCCCTCGACATATTCCTCTTTTAATGTTTATATACATGTAGGCATGTAGGCATTTTATGACGGAAACGCACACTTTATTTCTTCTAAGGAAGTACCTTCACTATCAACTTGTTTTGATACGGTATATCACTGTAAATGGCGCGTTATTTTAAGACACACTGTAATACATTTGTTAGATAAGAATTATTTATTGGATCCCATTTTGTATCACAAATTTTACCATACGCTTAAACAGTCATGTCTTTGCAACATGTGGTTTGTGAGCATACATTTGTTATGCTGTATTATATTTACAACTCCAAAACGTAGATCCATTGCTGGACACTATCCCTTAAAGCATTGTTTATTAACAATAGATTACAGGAAGAATTTCACCACAATATAGTTGCTAACAATAGGGCACATGACAATGTTTGTGTTTTAATATACTGGTATTCAAATTAATGGTCAGGGCTGTGGATCTATCAATTAAGCAAAATATGGCTCTGGTTATGTCTTGTACGTAAATTTTTAGACATATATACATAATCATAAAAACTGTTGTTATTTAACAAATAGTAAAGTGATCGAAAATAGTACAAGCAAGTGTCTTTTGGAAGCTGTCATATCGCATACGCATGGTAAAACCTTAACACAAACAAGTTTTTCTATCAAATGACTAAACCAATTTTATTATGTTCGATGTTAGATATCGGCACAAAAGTATTTTCCCACGACAGAATGACAGCTGAATTTTTTGTCAGAGTGTCACCAAAATGCAATTTAATAAAATATTTAGATAAACTTGCCAAACAGAACAATGCGCCGTTTTTTTTAAAACAAAACAGTCGTTTTTATTAACATTTACTGCAAAACAGTGCCCTGTTACTATTCTGACTTGAATCAGTGATCGCTGTTGCACAATGTATAGATAATTTTACTGTTGGTCTTAAGATGTTATAGTGACCAGCAAGACAGCCAATAAAAGGTGCGGTATGGTGGTGTCTGGGCTGTCAAAATGAGACAGGTTCCCAATGTTTCGCTACCGTATTGCTTTGATATTTATATCAGATGTATGATGTAAAATGAAAGTAAATGAAATATATATAATAAAAAGGTTATTATACATTTTACTGTACAATACGAAATATATTTGGACTTGTACACAGCTTGAAGTTATATTGGACTCGCCTATCGGCTCGTCCGCGTGGACTTTTCAAGCCAAATACCATCTAAATGTATTCCCTTATTGTACACTAAAATGTTTAATAACCTATAAATATTCAGCTAACGACTGATATGTTTATATAACATAGTGTATTTGTTTGATTTTTGTAATAATAAGGGTTAATATCTTAAAGTTTGGTATAGGATCTTTTAGATGACACATCCTGAATAATGATGTTTGCTCTAATCTATTTAAACAAATTGACATTCAGAAACACTTTCGTTAAACGTAATATATCGACAACACAGGAATTTCAGAACCAATGAGGAAGACTCAGTGTATTTAGTGATCTAGTATGACTCATCTGCCTCTGAGAGAATAGAAATTAAGGCCAAAGTAAAAAAATAGTTTTGGTTCAGGGAACCCGACAAACTCTATTTCTTGCCCCTGACCCTAACGATTTGTTTGGTCCACCCAAACATAATCCGATGACGATATTAAATTTGCCGATAGAGTAAAGTACAGTACGGGTTTTACGTATAGCGCATTGTATCCGATAACGAAATGCATATACGTTTACGCTTTATAAACATTGCGGAATCCTTGTCGCACTCCACCTCGCTGATGTTGGCGATCAACATCGCAAATTGCGAACATAAAAATGGCTGCCATGTTATGAGGGTTATCACAACCTCATCAACAGCCGCTGAAAGTTTTGACCAGCTTCATAGGACGATGGACGCCAAACGACACAGCGTTAAATTTCTTGTGGAAACATCGCTGGATTGGATTGGGTACCAGAGAGGCCGAAAGCCCGAAAGGCCGTAGACCAAAAAAGGCTTCACCAAAAAGGCCGCAAACCTTAAAGGCCGCAAGTTTTATGCAGTAAATGATTATGAATATGCGTTTGATGGTAGATATTTGTATAATAAAATTACAAAGCCAGACAAATTGTTGAAATCATTCGATTTTGGAGGTGTTTTTTTCAAATTAAGTATCGTTTTATTAGAATAAAAAATGAAACTATACATTTGAAGAACATTTTTTTAATTATTTAATAAACAAAGCTTTCTGATGAACATTGTTATATAAAAAAGAACAAATCTATAAAACAAAAACTAAAAACACACAGCATTTATACCTGTTTACAAACAACACAAAACAAAATACATAACGTTATACATAAAACAAGAGGTAAAGATCGAAATGTTGAATCGTATAAATTCATATCATTAATTATTGCAGGAACGTGGAGTTGAAGTCATTATCAAACATATGTATTTTAATTTCAATGTCTGATATTGAATCAAATGATATTCATTTGAAACCTTTTTACTAAACTTGGCAAAAATTAAGGTACATGTAGGACCTGTGTAATGATCTATTCTGACACGAATGCCCTTTTTAATACATTCTGTATGTGTGAAACCCATACATTTCTAAAAAAACATCCAAATAGCTTCATTTTGCACAGATAAGAATGTTGATACTATTCAACATATGCCTGCTTATGAGAAAACAACTTTGAATAACCTCCGTTTTATATGAAAAGAGAGCAAAAACTTTGTATGCATTTAACTATTGATAAAAAGGCCACATTGAGGAGCTTTATTATAACATTCTACAATTAAAAGTGACTTAAACTTTGAATGTGTCTTCTGTATAGGACAGCATAGGCTTCACCTTATATCGACCGTTAAAACGGCGACGTACGGCAAAACGTACGTACAAGCTTTTTCGAAAATCTTACAACTTTTGTCAAGGGATAGAGCTGAAAAATTATGGTCGTCTTTTTCCCAACCTTCTGTTAAAACCTTACACATGCCCGAACGAGCCGGGATCAAAAAGATCAAAGGATTCCTGTTTGGTTCCCCTCGGTGTTTTTTGTGAAAATATTCATGCCAATTTGAACAAAAGTAAATCTCAAAAAGGACGTTATTTCCAGACGTGTTCGACGGTTTCCTTCTTAAGTTGAGTCTTTATTACACAACCAGTTTATTCATAAGATAATTAGCATAGATTTTCAAAAACTAAGACGTCATTTCACAAAAATGTGTATTGAATACTAACCACAGCGCGGAAGAATACAGAAACTAAAATGTAATGCCTACTAATGGCGGCCGTATTTGTCGCAGAAAATGCGAACAGCATAGGAAAGTTT
>Ga0224511_10004745_pt1 | contig 10408 bp, 5 predicted proteins | sample SF_May12_sed_USG_2_FD_169988 | JGI IMG/M metagenome (GOLD analysis project Ga0224511, IMG submission 169988) | Sediment microbial communities from San Francisco Bay, California, United States - SF_May12_sed_USGS_8_1 | ecosystem: Environmental > Aquatic > Marine > Sediment | place: USA... | reverse complement strand
ATGTTTTAGCATGGTCACTGATCACCTATATGTTTCAGCATGGTCACTGATCACCTATGATGTGTTTTAGCATGGTCACTGATCACCTATATGTTTCAGCATGGTCACTGATCACCTATGATGTGTTTCAGCATGGTCACTGATCACCTATATGTTTCAGCATGGTCACTGATCACCTATATGTTTCAGCATGGTCACTGATCACCTATATGTTTCAGCATGGTCACTGATCACCTATATGTTTTAGCATGGTCACTGATCACCTATATGTTTCAGCATGGTCACTGATCACCTATGATGTGTTTTAGCATGGTCACTGATCACCTATATGTTTCAGCATGGTCACTGATCACCTATATGTTTCAGCATGGTCACTGATCACCTATATGTTTTAGCATGGTCACTGATCACCTATGATGGGCCAACTGCCAACCCCATGGACCCTGAAGATGACGCTGGTTCAGATAGTGAAGATGACGCTGGTTCAGATAGTGAAGATGTGGATGACAGTAGTAAAGACTCATCAGTAACAGAACACAGTAGTGAAGGAACGGGTGTAGAAGGAACAGTGACGAGAACAGCTGATGATACAAGAAGAAAAAGGTCAGAAGCAGATGACAGTAAGTCTGGAAGTAAAGAAGCAAGTGAGAAAAAAAGAAGCAAACCTAGCAAAGAAAAGGGAAAGAGTAAAGGTAGTAAGAAAAAGGGAACCAAGGGTAGTAAGGAAAAGGGATCTGGTAGTGAGAGAGATGAAGATGGAGTCAGAAACATGGAGAGCTGTACTATGTTTGTATTGGTTGATGAACCCTGGTACAACAGCTATGTCACAACAATTGTTTCACAGGTTGGTCACGTAGATATGCCAGAAAATTATGTAGCTGATCTCAGTATTGACATTGAAAAAGGAGATGAACTGTCTTTAAAATCGGAAAAATCAGAAAAATCAGAAAATAGTGTAGATGAAGAAAAGGGTAGTGAGGAAGAAGGTGAAGAAGGAACAAAGTCAGCATTAGCTGCAAATAGAAGAAGAAGGTCAGAATCAGAGCACAGTAAATCTCGAAGCACAGAAGGGAGTGGGAAAGGAGTGAGCAAATCTAGCAAAGAACAGAAAGGAAACAAGGATAGAAAGAAAAAGGGTAGCACACAATCTGGAAGTGCTAATGAGTATGCGGACAGTGTCGACACAGATGGTTTAGACATGGGCACTTGCAAGGTGAAGCGTCGCTCACCTCTACACCCGGATCTAAAGGCTCGCTGTGACGACTTGTATGCTGCGTGGAAATGTGTGGCGGGAAATGAGTTTCTCATGGGATCTGAGGTCGGAGCTACGGTGAAGACTGCGCTGAAGGCCCTCCTTACGACGGCAAGCAAAAAATGCAAAGGTAAGAAGTAGGACAAGTTACTTGCTTTTAGTTAGACTGTTTGAAGCATGGACCATTCTTATTTTGAAATATTGTTATTGCCTAATAGGACTTCCTTGTATTACTTTTGCATGCTGTTTGTGATTGTTTTGTAGAAAAAAATGTTTGAAAAGCAAATTTTTGACCGATAATAAAGGTATGAAGCTACAGACATAGACAGTTTCAATACAGCTAGTATTCCGAAATACTGTGAAATCATTTCATTTCATAGGCACACATTTTCATAGTTTGATGACAATGGACATGTTCTTGAACACTTAAATTGAATTTGAATTGAGTTTCAAATGAGTATGCAAAATGGGTAAATTAAAAATATAGTTCGTTGGGATCTTAATTTCATGAATTGCCTTACCAACAAATTACATGAAATTAAATGTCCAAAAAATAAAAAGGATTTCACAGTTTAATAACCAGAAACCAAAAGTGTTTTGACTAGTAAAATTCTATTTTGCCAGTTGAAAATGAAGACTTTCACATCTGTTGGCCACATGACATAGACATATGGACAAGTTGTTTATATCATTAAATATTATTCGGAACACAGACCAGGATTGTCTGTTTTTCAGTTGTTCCTCGTCAGTGCTACAAATGTCGACCATCAGACTCACACGAGGAATGTAATGGGGATCCCAGGCGCGACTGCCCTATTGGCTTTGATGTAAGTAAAATACCGTAAATTACCGCTCATGCAACCTTTTTGCACCAGAAAATTGTATTTGAATAAGCCCTTTGTCTTGTGGCTGCATAACAAGGCAAAGTTTCATGATGTTTGCTAGATTAACTGGCCCATGATTGCTATTTGACATCATAGTTTTACAATCCTGTCCCAGACAGTGCAGAATTTTGGAAGAAAGTCTGAAGGTTATGATTTTGACTCACCTCTTCACAGAACTACTTAAGTTATTTGGGGCCATTATTTAAATTGAAGAGATGTTCAAAGAAAATATTTTGCAAACAAAGCAGTCAGGGTCGAGATTTAGGTCACCATGACAAAATGGCCCATAAAAAAACAAGCACAGTTGGCGCAACAAGAAACACACAGAACAAGACCAAATGAAATTGTTATGTAACTACAAGCTTAAACATCATAACAGTATCAAATGAAATTGTTGTGTAACTACAAGCTTAAACATCATAACAGTATCAAAGTTCAGTTTCTGATCAGTTAAAAAAATTAAAATTAACTCTCCCCCACTCAGGGTTGCTTGACTCGTGAGAAGCGCGGTGAGGAAGGGTTCGTGGCTAAGCGATGCGTGGAGTTGGACAGCAAGAATTGCCGTGCCGGTTGTGACAAGGATGGCGTCTGCCACTCGTGCTGCCGCGGACACCTGTGTAACCATGGCAGCATGTACGACATCGTCGCCGCTGGCAACACCACCATCATCGATGTGGTAGAAGGTGGGTACTGACTGGCTTAGAATGTAATTGGTTGGTATTTTTACACCAATATATTCAAAACTAATTAGCTTTTGTTATGTTTTCTTCTTCAGAAAATTGAATATGAAAAGAACACTATATAATAAATGGATTTTATGCATAAGTGGACATCAACATTTTTATTTAAAATGAAATACAGCATAATTTGAAACACAACTGTAATCTGCCTAATAAAAAGGCATTTTGAAGACATGTTAATGAGAAAAATAAGAACATACAATCAAAATTTAGAAAGTCATGCATACAACAGTTGACACTTGTGATTCAGATCTGACCCCGCGCTGTGACGTGTTCCGCGAGAGTTTCTGTGTCATGGACATGGTAGCCATACTCGTACAGAAACAGCGCATGGACTGCAAGTATGGCTTACCTTTCTATAAACTTGGGCCATAGGCTACAATGCTCATTGAAAATCGACATGAGCCCGGCTATGTGGCTAATAGGCTTAGTAAATGAACTTCATTCTGACATAATAATTTTACATTTTTGTCCTAAATTTTCTGTTTGTCGGAACATTTCTTAGTAAAATAAAATATTTGCAACTGAAAAATGTATATTTACAAAAACGAATATGTATTTTGTAGATTTGCTATGCTCTGCTAGTATGGCATATTGTAAATTCAGGTTTTTTTATGGACATGTGACTTAGTGTATTTTGTGGAAAGAGGAATCCACGAAATTAAGATACATGTGCCAATAAGATATTTTTCACTTTAGTAATATTGCATACAATTTGAAATCCACACACTCAAGTTTCCACGAACCTGTACGTCATTGTGGAACCACACATTTTCATGTCCATAAAATTAAATCATTTCACAGTACTTAATGTTGTAACTCAAGGTTGCTCCGTGACACCGTCAAGTGTGTAGAGTCAATCGACACCGAGTGCCGGTCAGAGGAGATGTACCAAGTCCTCAGCCTGTATGCGCGCAAACTGCGCCTGAGCAAGGCCTGGGGCAAGTGTGAGGCTCGAACCAGGGACTGCCACTGCGGCGCCAACAGCGTGATGGCACTGTACTCTGCTGTAGGGCTCTACACCGAGCAGGAGACTGTGTGCAGGTACGGGAGATCTCTCACTGTAAAGGTCAAGAAGATCTTGCTAATGTTGTTGACTCTTTGATTTAAGAACCATGAACACAGCATTCAGAGTAGCCAAGAAGGTGGACTGGGACCTTGGGTTCGAGCAAAATTTTGGTCGAACATAAACACATTGCTAGAAAGTTCAAGTCGACGGCTTGGTGAAAAACTTTAGTTAATTGTAATATAAAATAAGGTAGTTATAATAGTTTTGCTCAAAGCCTCTGAAGTAGATTCTGCCAATGTGTTGTTGATTCTCTGTCTGCAGGCACATGAAGACAGCATTCAGCGTAGCCAAGAAGGTGGACTGGGGCCGTTGTGATAGCGGTGACATGGCCTATGTGAAGACAGGACTGGCTGTCTCACACTCTCGCTTCGCTGGCATGTGTGAGGACAAAGACAAAGGTAGGCTTGGTGATTGGTGCTATGGTATGGTTGGTGCCAATTTTCATGCCAATTTGAAAGCACCGGTTGTCAAGGGGGAAAACGGTGTGAAAGGTAGGCTTGGAGCTATCGTATGGTTTTTGCCAAAAGTCATGCCAATTTTAAAGCACTGGATGTCAGGGGGGAATGCATGTGGGCTTGATGCCATGGTAAACATGGTACAGAAAATGGTGGCTTTTGCTGCTGAGTAGAGCGGGTGCGGGTAGTGCCGAACGTGCTTGTATTACCGACCGGTTTTTTTATTACCATGTTATGTTTTCTCAGAACAATTTATGTATGCTGTGACATATTTTCTATAGCCATTTCCAACTGATCCGATATTTCAAAAACATCACATATTGCAAAAAACTCGAATTGTCAGCGATAGTGTCGATCCCACAGTGAGTACTTTCTTACGCAGTTTCGAATTTCACATTGCTGACGTCATAAGGTCCTGTCGTTGAGTGTATCAAATGTTCTAAATTTAACTCGCTATTTTTGGATAGCATGCATGTATAGTAAAACGAGAAATAACGAACAAGTGACAAAAATACAGGGAGTCATATATATGAAACAGAAATAGCTACTAGTGACCTGGAAATCAGTGAGAAATCAAATAATATGCGATAAAACATATTTCGACGATTTACTTGAATGAGCCAACTGTGCTAGACGATTTCATATCGCATGCGTGTCGGACTTATATATATGACATGTCGAGGGTCTTAAATTCGAGTGCAAATATATTGTCGAAATGCAGGCACTCGCACAATTACATTTATTTAAAGGCATTAACATGTGCAAATTGAGCAGATATTATAAAGTTTGTTTTTAATTGTTTGTCCTGATAGACGGAGAATAACTATTATCAAACAGATTATTTTTTAAACGCAAGTGTTTGCGGGTTTTTTATAAATAAAACGTTGTGGTCGGTAATACAAACACTTGTGTTCGGTATTACATACAATAGTCGGTAATTCAGACAGTTGAGTGGCAATGTTAAAATAGCGTAAATGTGCTCTTAAATGATAGCTGTTAATGCAGTATAGCCAGAAAACGTTGTTTAGTCATGATACTTGTATAGTATGTGCGTAAACAGCGCATATCTGTTTGAATTACTGAATAGTCATAAATTCGGCTTAAGTGGTCGGTAATACCCGCACCCGCTCTAATTTTGTTTGCAAAAAATGGTTGTTGAGTATGGGTAACATTCATATGTTGGTTTCTTGTTATTCATACCATAGTTCACTGGAACATCCATCTTTTGTTAGCTGGTAATTACTGCAAAATATGATCATGGGTAGTGCTTCATTTCAATACTGTGGTATTTACATTCAATAAATCATGTATTTAGTTTATTATTGCATTAAATAGGTTGAGTGGTTTCAGCACGATCTTATCGCTGTTGCCAAAGAAACAAACCCGGAGAACTTGTGGACGTTTTAATTTTATGACCCCAATAAAATTCGCGATGATTGACACAGACATTCAGTTGGGCAATTAGTCAATTTAAGTCGTCTGGCATTGTACTAATCCAGTGTGCATGTCATAAATCAATTAATTGACATAATCTGTGGACACTTCACGGGTAATTTTAGATATTACGCAATACCCACGGTCAGTTTGGACCGGATTGCCACCACACAAGGGATGTGTGAAAACAGAAGAAGAAAAACAACAGTAACGAAATATTTTAATGAAGTCCTGTCGTAAAGGTCCTAAAATAAAATATGTACAATATAAATGAACTATGTGTTTCAAAACATTTATATTGTTTTTGTTTAATATCTTCAAAATCGCGCATTTCCAAAACGAGTTGTTTCAATATCGATCTCCACGTCATGAGTTCGAACTCTCGCGGTTGTCAATTTTGTTTTCGGATGAAGGTAAATCTGAAATGGAAATAAATTGACAATTGTTACAAGCTCTATTTATATTATAGAATATCATAAAATAAAGACATAAGTTTACATTATGCCTTTTTTACTTCAAGTACGGCCAAATTATAGTTCTTCCCCGCAGAACGCATTTGAATTACGGTCACTATTATTTTCACGCATTGTTTCATAATGTTGTAATTTGAGTAAAATAATAAAATTGTTATCAAATGAAAGATAAGTTAATTATCTTTCAAACATATAGACATTTAATATGATTTGACGTTTTAAAATACCCATATTAAGACATAGCACGTTCTTTTTATAATATCGTCCATTGTTCCCATTTCTTTTGATGTTTAATGAACTGTTACGCCGGAATATTTCATGATTTTGATTTGGAATTGAACAATTATGACAAAATATATTATACTTTAACACTTAGTAGCAAAAACTCTTACAATAGTTTAAAATAATGAACAAAAAATGAGCGATAGCGAACACAGTAACATCTGATAGAGAAAATATTGCATTCGAATTACAGCCGCGATTTTTTTAACGCATTGTTTCATAACGTTGTAATTGGAGTAAAATAATAAAATGTTATCAAATGAAAGCTAATTTAATTATCTTTCAAACATATAAACATTTAATCTGATTTGACATTATAACATAACAATATTAAGACATAGCGTGTGCTATTTTAGCGCGTGCTTTTTATAGTAGCGTCTGATGTTCGCATTTCGCTCACTGAATTACAAGTTCTTCCAAATTAATTATATTAATTGTTACATATTTTAACTTTTATGAATAAGCTAATGTATAATCCACCTTGTTATCATAAATATATAGTGTTTGTTTTTGAAATTATGCACTAAATGAACGATTTATAACAACGGTGTCAACATTTCCCGCATGCGACGAAAGCTGTGGTAGGCTAAAGAAACCTGACTGTGACGTAACGAGGATAATATCATGTGACCGCATAAAAAACAAAATGGCGGCACCCATGCATTGCCGAAATCACAATTTTTGGCATGTTTAATCTGCAATATCTTAGTTATTAAATAAAATGAACTATTTTGGTTTTGCAAAATTAAATACCTTTTAACTAAGTTGAATAACCAAAAACAACACATTTAACCTTCATCAATAGCTTGCCTTTCTGTTTCCTTTAAGTTTATCAAGATTTCTGGTTGTCTTTGTCTTTCATTGATCTAAACAAAAAATACAGCAGCAAGAAGACTTAACGCATATGTCTTGCAAATGTAGTAGTCCACTTGACATGCATAATGATTAACATAATTTATGGTATTTCAGAACCAGAGCTGCCAGTTGAGCTTGAGTGTCCTCCCCTGGGGGCTGATGAGCGCTGTGAGGATGAGTGCACGGAAAAGATTGCCTGTGCTGATGCCTCACTCACATGCTGTCACTACGAAGGATGTTCTCTGTGTCGAGACCTCTCTTCCAAACAAGAACCTAAAGAAGGTACATGTAGCCTACAACAAGGTTGGGCGTAAATTAAATAAATGCATTTTTATTTCCTATTTAAGGACACACAATATTTATACAAAAAACATGTGTTTTAAGAGTGAGTATATTGGAGTCACACTGATGGTCACCAGTTGGCTGGCAGTTGTTTGCCATTGGTATGTCCCCATACAAGTTTGCACAGTGAACAACTTCCACATTTCTGATGCGATTGAAATGTCACTAGATGTGTCATCTACTTTAAGTGTGAATGTGCAAGATATAAGTTTTATTCACAGTCATTCATGCATTGCAGAGTTATTTGCTCTTGAAATTTGTTTCGAAGCAGGGAAATTGGGAATAATTCTTCACATTAAGTTACAAAGCTCTAGTTTGCTGTGTAACCCTGAGTCTCGCCATCAGTTTGTTGTGTAACCCTGTATCTCTCCATCAGTTTGTTGTGTAACCCTGTGTCTCTCCATCAGTTTGTTGTGTAACCCTGCGTCTCTCCATCAGTTTGTTGTGTAACCCTGCGTCTCTCCATCAGTTTGCTGTGTAACCCTGTGTCTCTCCATCAGTTTGCTGTGTAACCCTGTGTCTCTCCATCAGTTTGTTGTGTAACCCTGTGTCTCTCCATCGGTTTTGCTGTGTAACCCTGCGTCTCTCCATCACTTTGTTGTGTAACCCTGCGTCTCTCCATCAGTTTGTTGTGTAACCCTGTGTTTGTCCATCAGTTTGTTGTGTAACCCTGTGTCTCTCCATCAGTTTGCTGTGTAACCCTGCGTCTCTCCATCAGTTTGTTGTGTAACCCTGTATCTCTCCATCAGTTTGTTGTGTAACCCTGCGTCTCTCCATCAGTTTGTTGTGTAACCCTGCGTCTCTCCATCAGTTTGTTGTGTAACCCTGTGTTTCTCCATCAGTTTGTTGTGTAACCCTGTGTCTCTCCATCAGTTTGTTGTGTAACCCTGTGTCTCTCCATCAGTTTGTTGTGTAACCCTGCGTCTCTCCATCAGTTTGCTGTGTAACCCTCTGTATCTCCATCAGTTTGTTGTGTAACCCTGCGTCTCTCCATCAGTTTGCTGTGTAACCCTGTGTCTCTCCATCAGTTTGTTGTGTAACCCTGTGTCTCTCCATCAGTTTGTTGTGTAACCCTGTGTTTCTCTTACCATCTCAGAGCCGAAGGTGGTCATCCCCAAGCCAGGCCACTGTCCACCTGTAGTGGATGGCGAGATGTCCATCTGCCAGTTCCAGTGTGATCCCCACAACGACACCGCCGACGCAGGCTGTGAGGGTGCAAGGAAGTGCTGCCCCCTGGCGTGTGGGGGCGGGGTCTGTATGGAGCCTCTTACTACACGACCCGAACCTACTGGTATGTCTGGCTGAAGTTTACATTTAAAAATGGTTTGATGTTGTTGGTTTGGTTTATATTCATTTCTTTACAGTTGGTCTAACTTGAACACTAATTCTAGATTAAATTAATCTTATTTTGAATATTGGTTTAATTACTGTAAATTCTGCAATACTAAAACTGTTCATTTTCTCACCAAATATTCCACCTTTTTACAAACAACAAGTTACCTCGTTTTCAGTCAATATTTTTTCCTCTTAACAAGCTTCTGGCCATATTTTATTATTTAACCTTATTAACTAAACCTAAATTGATACTCTGTTATCAAGGAGAGGTTGTTTAACACATGTACACACATTTTTTCCCTATTTATCTAGTTGAGTGTGACCCTAAGTACCCTGTAGCCGGATGTCTAGAAAATTCTGGGTGTGCTGTTTCCACATGTGACAATTACCCAGAAGCAACTTGCAGGTAGGATACATTCAACTTTTAATTCTGTCCACTATTATATTTTATTTTAGTTGAGTGTGACCCACAATTCCCAGTCACTAGATGTGCAGAAGATGACTGTTTAGTATCAAGTTGTGAAACATATCCAGATGCAACATGCAGGTATTGATGTAACAGGAATAAAGATTAACACTTGTTTTAAAGATTTATTTTAAATTGACGTATGGACAACCCGTTTGCTGGACTATCTGAAATGACACTAGGTCCAAAGAAATGCAAGAAATTACGTAATGTTATAATGTCCAACGCTATTTGGACCAATCAAAAATATGAATCGTTTGTGCATCGCTGGCAACATGCACTTGCATCGTTTGACGTAATATGCTTTCTCGCATTTGTCGGAACATCGGACGTCATTTCTGTCGATACTTTAATTGTTGTTAATTGGAATTTTACACAGCAGAGAGATACTTCGAACAAGTCATTCTTGTGAAGCTTTTAATTTGATGGGTGAACAAATTGAAGAATTCATTACAAAAATGATAGTGGTAGTTATGAAAAGAAAACAGCAAATTTCATATAGCACCCTCAAACTTTATGATAAAATGTCCCATTAATCAAGACTCCATTAAATATTTCACCCACACGTTCACTAAAGCCACCTACTGTAAGAATCTGTTCATTTCTGGAATCAGACGCATATACATGTAACTAATAGTTGTTGCCGTTGGTTACAGGATGTTGGGCTGTATGATGTGCCAGTCCAGCTATTACCATGATGGAGTTGATGTGACGGTGGACTGCCAGCCCAGGGGTAAGGTTACATCATACATCATCATGCCCCCAACCTCCAGCCCAGGGGTAAGGTTACATCATACATCATCATGCCCCCAACCTCCAGC
>Ga0224511_10004743_pt1 | contig 10409 bp, 7 predicted proteins | sample SF_May12_sed_USG_2_FD_169988 | JGI IMG/M metagenome (GOLD analysis project Ga0224511, IMG submission 169988) | Sediment microbial communities from San Francisco Bay, California, United States - SF_May12_sed_USGS_8_1 | ecosystem: Environmental > Aquatic > Marine > Sediment | place: USA... | reverse complement strand
TCCTGGATCCGCCACTGAACATAACCCTTTAAAATGATACCACATTTTCAATATCGCCTAAATAGTCAATTGGACCCAAAAGTTCAGACTGGGACACATATAATGACAGAGCTATTTCTCCACTTCACTGACTCGCTCAACGAAGCAAACGAGTATGGCAGACGATCTTCCTTATAGGAATGCACCAGCAAAATTTAAGTCAAAAGTTTGGACCCACTTTGGCTTGTTAAAAATAATGACAAGACCGTCATATGCAAGCATTGTCGGGCAGAATTAAAGTTGATGGGACTACTAATATACTCCTCAAAATAATTTATTGAACACATAATAAAAGTGGTACAATTTATATTTTTTTCTTTTTTACAAAGAAAACCATTTATTCTAGGAACTACTACATATACGTAGTTAACAAGTGTAAAGAAACTTAATAGCAAATTACAGTGGTAAACTCATGAGGGATGAAAAGGTGTGGTCACTACCGAAATTTGAACGTTTGCATATCGGTGGGTGGGGCATGAAATTTTACAAACAGCACTGTTACATGTTTCAGGTCGACAGAAAGTGTGCAAAATAAAGAGCATGGTCACCTCTAGCGTCAAAAACAACCGTACACATACACCTGAAGCTGTGAATCAGTATTTTTTATTGCAGAAGGACAATTGCCAATCCTAAATGAGAGCATTTGCGAGGTCATCCCGCATCTGTGGTTGAGCTGGTCGAGCACCTGTATGTTTGTGTAGTTTGTACCTTACATGCTCTTGTTAGATTAACATGAGGGGAGGGTCAGGCCAGTCCATACATCATATTCCTTTCGCGCTCAGTGTACTCATTGGCAAAATAAGCCCGGCACAGGAGGGCGTTTCCGTTAATAAGCACAAACTAAGTCCTGCACTACACCAGCAGCATAAGGGTCACAAATGCTTTATTGATATCATCTTGATAGTGGAACCCGGTCAAATCTCCTTTAAGTATGGTGTATAAGTCTGTAGAACAATCATAGGAACCCCACCCTAACCCGTAATGACGCACCACACAACCTATCGCGTTTCTGTGCGCAACAGTCTTTAATTCGATCTTTTTACCCCCACACACATCTCCAACTATTATTGAAGGAAATATATTGGCTTCATCAGTAAACATAGTTCTTCAGTGTACACACAATCAGTAGGTGAACTTTTTCAAAATACTGCTACGCAATAGTGGTCCTTAACTTTTTTTGAGGAGTATATGTCAACGCATCTTAGCAGACACCATAAAATCACAGATATTGGTTCCAAATCAATTATGCCTAAAACCTAAATATGCCGATTGTGATTTTTATTTATAATTGTACACATCTCATAATCTGAGATTAGTTTAGTATACAGATCCGTCCCCAGTCACATTCGTCCTTGGACCATCCGTCCCCAAAATATCAGAGTTTAGTTGATTCGTCCCCATTTTATAAAAGTTTATACGGTAATTGATTTATACGAAGATTTGTGTACCGATATTTATCTTTAGTATACACTTTATTATAATTTTCTTATTTTGATAAACCTAAAATTCTACCAAACCTATCAAAACAAAAGCACATGGAGCATGTCAAAGCAGATCTAAATTTTGTAATATCCTTTGCACTCATTATATTGTAAATTAGCAGTGGCAATGACAGATGAGGTTATTTAGTTACTAAGTTACTTCTAGCTAATCATGTCAATTGAAAATGAACTTGTTTGCTCAAAACAAGACTCTACTTATTTTTAATAAATCTGATATTAACACAACTCTACTTATTTTTAATAAAATCTGCTATATACAACTGTTTCTGAATAATACAAATATGCAACCACGAAGAATTTTTTTTATAAATGCTAGATAAAATTTATTCAACAAAATATTTTTAATATGTTTTGTGTGCTTTATTGTTAGGCCCTCCGATAGCATTGACAGCTGTGCTTCTGTTAGAAAACCAGACTTGACATCACTTGGAAGACCTACACATCCATTAGCAGGACCTATCCCTTCCGCAGCTGGACTACTCCATTTACATTAGCCTCAAAGCAAAAACTACCACAATCAAAGGCGCAACGTATCACAATGAAGTTGGCAAATCACATTATTCAGGATATGCGTCCGTTCAACCAAGTTGATACATGTAGCACAGTTTTCAGAGAGTTAATACTAGAGTGTGAGCCAAGGTTTAAGTTTCCGTCAAAAATACCATGAAGGAAAACATAATCCCTAGAATATATGAACATGTGGTTCAGATTGTGAGAAAAGACATATCAGGAAAGTCTGGTAGTTTCAGTTACATGTACCACCGATTCTTGGAAAAGTCGGGCTACTAAATCCAACGTTACCATCACAGCTCACTATGTCTCTGATAACTTCACGATGCACCCAAAAGTTCTTCAGACATGTAAACTGGAAGAGTCGCACACTGGAGAGAACACTGGAGAGGTTCTTCGCAATGCTGCTACTTAGTGGGGTATCTCCATGCATGGCATCACTACGGACAAAGCTAGCAACATGACAATTGCCGCAAAGTCTGCTGGTATCCCCATTCATCTGGGTTGCTTTGCACATACATTAAACCTTGCCTAGAACAAAGCAGTTGAAGAAAGGAGTGTCAACCAGCTTTTGGGTAAAATAAGTGTCCTGGTTACGTTCTTTCATAAAAGCACAACTGCAGCAGCCATCTTGAGGGAAAAACAGACACAACTACAGGTTCCAGAACACAAGTTGATCACAGACGTAAGAAACAGATGGAATAGTAGTTACCTAATGGTGGAGAGGTTCTTAGAGCAACAAGTGTTTGTCATGGCTGCTATGGTAGATGACCGAGTGAAGAAAATGCACAGCAGTAAAACAAAGACATGACACAGACTTACTGTCTCGAGATGAAGTCTAAAAGCTTAAGCTGTTCTTTACAAACATGGCACCAATGTACCACGCCACCTTGGCAATGTCCAAAGACACAGATGCAACAGTTGATATGGTGCTTCCATTGCTGAACAAGTTGCTGAAGAACTTTACAGAGGTTGAAACTGATAGCACGTTAGTAAAAGGTTTGAAAAAAGCAGTGTACGATAATCTGAAGCCAAGATACACAGATGAAGCAGTGGTTAGCTTCCTAGAAGAGGCACAAGCAATGGATCCTAGATTCAAACATTTACCGGCTGTACCTGTTTGAGACAGACTCCAACAGAAAGTGATAGACATTAATCAGACTGGACCCACATCAAAGCATGAAATTACAGGTGACCAATCATCCTCTTCTACATCCACAAGACCGTCTACACCTGAGTTACCACACTTACCTTCTGAGGGCTTTCCCGTTTATCAGTTTAATTTTTCTACAAGTGATGATCCGTCAGAGAATCAACAAGTCTCTCCACCTAGAAAGAAATCAGCAATAAGTTACCTCTTTGAAGACGAAGTCGACGTGGTATCTATCCAAGACATTGTCATCAAAGAAATACAGGCGTATAGATCGGAGCCTAAGATGCAGTCCACAGACAAACCATTAACTTTATCGAGAGACAGCAGTGCCAAGTTTCCAAAGTTGTCCAAATTTGCAAGGGCAACTCTATCTGTTCAGGCATCCTCCGTGTCATCAGAGAGGGTATTTTCATTGGCCGGAGATATTGTCACACCAACTCGTGCTTGTTTGGAGTCCGACTCACTTGATATGTTAATATTTCTTAAAAAGAACATGCTTCCTGAAGACCTGCAGACTGCCATGCCTATCAGTACAAGTACTTAAAACTGTTCCCAAGTTCGCAACAATACAAAACTATATATTATTTACAATTGTAAAAAGCAGTTTTGTTTTGGTTGACAAAGTGCTAACTCTTATTGTTAAGTGTTAACTGTCATTAAACAAGGATAACATTTGTTTTGTTGATTTTATTTAGTGCCAAAAAAGGGTAATTAATAACTTTTTAAAGTGTATGATTGTTTAAAGATTTCATAGTTTGTCAATGCATTCATACCAAATTCACAATTTACATCGTATCGCGATTAATATCGTTATCGCGAGGCATATATCGTGATACGTATCGTATCGCGACCTTGGCCAAGATACGCAGCCCTAATTTTCAATATTATTATCTTCGTTAGCTGTTAATAATTTCGCGAAATAACATATGCCCAACATTAATCGTGTCTGGATCTAAATAGTCCGTCATTATTTGTAATTTAAAATGGTAATTAATATTCCACGAGGCGCTTGTCCTTGTCTGATTGAAATCACTTTGAAATGGTTGTCTGCGTAGTCAGGAAATGTATATATCTATGATTGGCATATTAAACAAAGATTGTCCGTTTGTAAAATGAAGGAAATTGGCACCATCCGACTTAATTATTTCGAAGCACCTTCGTCTGATTTAAATGGATGCATATAGATTGTGCATGTTTACTTAATATATTGATTAAAAAAAGATTGATATGATGTTAACAAACCCAAATTAAATTTGTTTATGAATATATATTACTATTACGTCAATACAGGCGAACTAAATAAAAAAACAGGGAAATATTTCATTATATACTCAACCAACACTGCAGGTAACATCAACTGATGCTCACGTGATTCGCACATTCTACACTCAAGCACATTTTTACACCTGTCAACATGACCACATGCTTAATGCGTTTGTTACGCGAGGCCTAATTACTGCCTGAGAAGGAAGTAATAAGTGATAACGATAAATATTTTGATGTTTTAGTCATTTCTGTTTTACTAGTTTCTGTTAGTACGAAACATGTCAGTAATCCTCAATAAATAACGCCTTTTTTCATAGAGAAATAACACTTTGAAGGTTAACAACAGTAATGGCAATGCATCAGACTTGGCCATCGACCTTTTACAATTACCACTGTGTATAACAGCCTCTTTGCTCTGGGATCCATTTGCAAGCAAGACTTAACACTTCACCCAAGTCATTAAATCGGCTAGGATGAATGAATTGCTCTATTATACTCAACAGCCACTACGAACACCATCCGTCATGGAAGTCTGCAAGTCCACTTTCCCCAAACCAAATCTGGTGACATGACAAATCGTTCTTTCATTATCGCAGAACAGAGAGCAATGCAGCTAAATCGTGTTTACGCTAAAAAACAGCAAACTTGACGCAAGCAAAATGATGTAACATCAGACTGTATGATTGCAGGAAATGATGTATGTTTAACATTGCTATATTATTGCTTTTAAAAGTATAGAAACATTGCATGTTTTGAACATTAGTTTATGTTTATATACATATAACCAAACAGAACTCCGGAACGTCACAATTGAACCGTCTTATCTTTGATATAAAGCCGAGGAATAATGACTTTTGGTATAAAAGGTTATATATTAATATGACGTTTTAATAATAAAATTAAAATTTAACATTTGCAACGGTTTATACCGTTGGAAATAACACAACACTTATAGAAAGATCTACAAATGTTCTAAACAGCAAAAAGTATTTACCCTCCAATAACAAAAACTAGCGCATTATTAGGTTATAAAAGAGGACTTCAAATTGAATTGAAAAAAATACTTATTGATTCTAATGAAAAGGTTCATCTATATATAATGAAAATACAAAGTAGACGTCCAACTTCTACTTTTTTTTCTTAATTACCTAAAGGAACGAATAAAAAGTGAGTCACTTACAAAACAAATACAATACCCTCTCTGATGTGTCTAAACATCTTGTCTGATCAGAAAACAATAACTTAAGGTCTGTTTAACTATTATACTTTTTCACCCCAAAATTCAAATCATCTTATGGTTTCACACTATAAAATATTCTACTGATATGCACCATATATTTGTTTTGTTTTCATATCTACTTCTATATCAGTCAATTTTAGGAACTACTCTCGGCTTCTATATTATAATGCTAACACTTATTTTTGTTATTGCAACCACATGATAGTGTACGTTTATAAACAAACTCTATATATTTGAATACAATTCTTTGTGTACAATGAAAACAATGTTATGAATGTTTACTGATATGTGATAAAAATGATAACAAAACGGTTTAAGGGACTCATGTACGGTCTGGTAATGTGGCAAACAAAAAGTAAAAGGTCAAAAACCTTTATTTAGCTGTTGTATCTTAACATGACCTCGATCGAATGGCAATTCATTTAAACCTTATCAATGATCCACTGACTTTGAGGAAGCATTGTAAAACGGTTAAAACAATTCCACCAACATCTGACGTCCAAACCAGACACATAAGCTAAGCTGTCTGTCTAGAGGATATATAATAACGTTTCCATTGTATTGATGTGTTTCCGTATAGATTGTGGTATCATGTTCTGATTATCAGTGTCTGGGATTGGTTTCAACTATGGCCTGGTAAATAATAATTAAAACAAAATACTTAATCCAATCTAAACTGTGTACAGGTGTGTACTTGCTATGTTTTTTTTTGCATTATTCATATTTCAATTCAATTCGTTTCGTCTCATAAAAAACAAGTTAGTAACGTAACACAAAGACAAACAAACCATTTGTGTGATGATTAAAACAAAAATGTAATTCCCCCATCTGTTTTGCTACAAATGTACCAACATCACAAATACAAACACATATGTGGCGTTTTGTTGTGTATGGGAAACAACTACATCCGTGTGTTTGCTTCAGGTTTGTTTCTGATACTCGTTTATATGCACATGCTTTTTATTGAAACCGTATTTTCATGTACGTATGAGTACATGTGATTGTGTTATTTTCCCCAACATTTACATTACATTTATTTTTATTTTTTTGTTCAAGTGGATCAGATTGAAAACAGCTTGTGATCGGTGTCATGTGTGCCAAACATTGGTATTTTAGTTGTAGAATAAGTAACACAGCAAACATAAGCACAAGTTGCCTCCCTTCCCCTATAATAACATGTCATTCAGTTTGCAAAGTTCTTGCAAACAAATTAAATATACGACCCTCTGTACTCTGCAAACATAAGTTACACTTGACAGTTACATGTCGTTGTGTGCATGTATGAAACATAGCATGGTTTAAGGTTCATGTTAGGCGCTACGACAACAAGGAAGGATACTAAGAGAACAGGTACACTAGTTCGTCGTACCATTAGAAATTACGTGATTTAGTACATCAAATGACATTACATTTAAAATGACAATATAATCACTCATTATTGTAACATTTGTTGTAAGAGTTGTTTTTATAAACACTTAACATACATGTATTTTAAATGATGATTATTCTAAACATGTTCCCATACTTGTTACATCTTTAAGTAGTAAATAACACAGTTTATTATAAAACTCCCAATCACCTGTCGTTACAGTTACGAGCTCACTTAACAATTCGTAAAATTAACATTATACCGTATCAAGCGTTGACTGGATTACACGCGTCATGCGAATGTATATTTTGTTTCGAAAATATCACACTTTTAGGTAGTATTGTTTTCTAAAATGCGGCACGTCTTTTCCACCTGTTTGTGTATATCTTTGAACATAGATAATAACGATACACTAATTTAAATTACATGCGTATGTAATATCGTTATAGGTGTACAGAAAGGTTGCCATCAATATTCAAAACATTGTTCGAGCTGTAAATATAATGAGAGAGAATATCGGTGATGTGACGTCAGATCTGTTTATTTGCAATGCAAATTTTATCAAATCAGAATAATAATGTGGTGTTCCATTAAGATGGTCTCGTTATAAGGGAACTGTCCCGAAATTTTAGAAGGTACATCATGCGCTAGACATCCCGCGATTACTTCCTTGTTATTATGAAGCTTGTCACAAATAACTAGCAGAATAATAAACGTTAAGTTAGGCATTTATTATTTCCCATATTGCATCATTGCTTATTATGGGATACACATTATGCGCGTTTCAAAGCACCTTGACAATAAACTGTAATGAGGTGTTTGTTGTTTTTCGTCTAATTACTAAACAAAATAACGCTAGTATTCAACGTGGGTTAGAAACATTATTAAATGAATATTTTCAGGTTTAACAACATCTTCGATGGAAATACGTCAGTGTTGGTCATCGACCTCTGACAATATCCGTTGTGTATAACACCATTTATTGTCCGATATCTATTTGCAAGTAAGCCGTGACACTTCACACACGTCATTAAATCGGCTAAGAAAAGATGAATTGTTCTATTATATTGAACAGCCACAAACAACTTCCATCCGTCATGGTCGTCTGTTTCCCCTTTCCTAATCCATATAACATGACAAAACGTCCTTTCATTGTCTCAGAACACGGGAGCATTGTCACTAAATGCACATACGTTGGCGTACATACTTGTAAAGATAGGAATATTAGTTTGTTATAAACATTACCATTGGTCGCCTCCATAATATAACACAATCATGTGTTGCGCACTACGACAAGATCTGCATTAATGACATTCAGTAATATGTAACCAATTAACTTTTATTTTTATGCACAATTGATTTATTTTAATGTTTTATATAGACTTAATATGTGGCTAACACATTGTCCGAATGTTTATTATTTATGTAATGCAATGGTGATCAGTCGTGCAAAACAGGTGTTATTTGGAAAAATTGGCTGTCTTTAAAAGGATACTTAATGTTCTTTACAAAAATAATACTTTGTAAAAATCATCAAAATGATAAGAAAATGTTTTATGTTAAAATTAAAAGATAGAGGATTTGGTATCAATTATTTAGCGTTTTTAAACGTCAAGTACACTGGAAAGCAGTATGTTTTACGTCGTTTTTTGTCCATGGTGTTTTCACCTCACGTTCGAATATCACAATTATAGTGTATATCTTAAGACCCATCCGATACCGCAAATACTTTAGGTTGTACTTTGAGCGCTTGTGCTATTCCGAACTCGGGGAATTAGCTGGATTGGTACGTTTCCCAATTGAAAATCTGAGAAACAATTTATTATTACATCGCTACAACGCAAACATGTTGCGTTCTACAACCAGATTTTGACAGTAGTCTGGGAAACAAAACATGAGTCTGGAAAACAAAACAAGAGCAATGTTCTAATTCAAATTGGTGTAATTTAGATACCAATATAGCAGTCTGCGCGTTAATTATTTATTTTTCGACTATAGCCATTTGGGCTTTTTAAATAGAATGTTCTAAAGCCCGATTGAAGTTTAAATAGCCCAACATTTTTGTTGTGGTAATTATTCATACAATTCATATTAGAAATGCGTTGACTTGCACTAATATTAATTTTGTTTTGTTTCTTTACGAAGCAAAATCTATAATCAGTATTTATGTTTATAGAGTCTTTATTTTCATTATAGCATAATTTTATGCATTTAAATTAACAGATATATCTTACGAAAGTGTTACATTTGGATAATTTATAAGAAGTTTAAAGTATACATAGTCAATAACAGATAAACAATGTGTGTTGTGTTTAAGTTCTGTCTTATTCTTATTTTAGTATTTTTTTCTCTTTATTGTTGCACTCTTTCATATTTTCGTGTTATTTTTTGTCATAAGAACCTGCGATCTTAGGGTGGACTCGCATAGGAAAAACAGGGATTAAGCCCCCGGAAACATGTGCCCATGTGTAAGGTAGGACCGTGTGTCTTACACCCAGAAATGTTGGGCCTCATTCTCCAGTTTCTAAACCACTGACATATTTTGACAATATTTCAGCGGTAACGAAAGGGAAAAGGAATTGTTGTTAAGTGGTGATGACAATGTGTCATAGTATATGGTGTATTGCCTGTGATTATATTTCTATGTATTTTGTGATAAGTTTGTTCTTGTTTCCTTTCGAATGCATCGTTGTAAGTGATAATTCTTCAATACAAAGTTTAAAAATGTTATACGGCTTTAGACGTCTTTCACTTGCCATGTAGGACTTGTAAATTGAAAATGATATTATGTTTAGAATGGTATTGATATCAATATATTGTTTCTGGTATATTTTGTATCCGAATAATAAACGTTGAAGGACTTGGAAATTAGTAGCGTAGCCACAAAGTGTGAATGCGTGATTGATTTTTTTCCAAAATGCTTGAATACATTCACACGATACAAAGAAGTGTTTATAGTTTTCTGTTAAATGTTGTTTTTTGCATAAAGTACTACTTGCTATTTTCCATCTATGTAGATTTTCATTTGTTGCTATATTGTTATGAAGTAGTTTGTATTTGAACTGTTTAATTCGGTTGTCAAGGTGCAGTCACACTACATCGTATGATAGAACGTATGAGTAGCGTATGAAAATTCCGAAAAAAACTACTTATACGCACATTTTTTGAGTGTTTAACCCGAGCTATCGACGACGGTCTGTCAAGGTAGCGTATGAGTAACGTATGCATAACGTATGCGAGCGTATGAGTAACGTATGTATAACGTATGCGAGCGTATGAGTAACGTATGCATAACGTATGCGAGCGTATGAGTAACGTATGCATAACGTA
>Ga0224511_10004742_pt1 | contig 10410 bp, 5 predicted proteins | sample SF_May12_sed_USG_2_FD_169988 | JGI IMG/M metagenome (GOLD analysis project Ga0224511, IMG submission 169988) | Sediment microbial communities from San Francisco Bay, California, United States - SF_May12_sed_USGS_8_1 | ecosystem: Environmental > Aquatic > Marine > Sediment | place: USA... | reverse complement strand
GATTAGGTCATATAATAATTTCTATGGCTGTTTGTCCCCCTACCTCCTAATCAAGTAGGGTAGTTGTCAGTTACTTGAACAAGTTTATGCATTTGTTAGCGGTAACAGGTCCTATGACAACTGTCAGTAGGTTAACAGATCATCTTATTATGATCTGAGCAGTGTTTAAACATGTGTAAAAAATACATGGCATGCTTCTTCAATTTAATTGTCACCTAATAAAATGTTCATTTTTTTCATTTACAAGTATTTAAACATTGATCACATCTACATTACAGAGCACAAGTTGATGGATATGGAGTGTCCCCAGAGACTAAAGACTGATCGCCTGGCTCGCGGGCGCGAGTGCATCTTCGCTTACAAGAGGAACGACGCCAACATCGCCTGGCCCAAGTTTATACAAGCCTAAATCTTTTATGCTACAAGAGTTACGATGCCAACACCCGTGACCCACGATTATACAAGCCTAAATCTGTTATGCTACATCAGAAACGATGCCAACTTTGTGTGGCGAAAGTTTATACAAGCCGTAATCTTTTATGCTAAAGAGAAATTACGCTATCAGCGCATTGCCATAGTTTTTCAAACACCATACAAGAGAAACAATACAAACGTGGCCTAAGTTCATACAAGTCTGAATCTTTGCACTAGACTAAACTGCTGTTTTTAATGCATCTTTGACTAAGGGTACAACAAAAATGATGCGAACATTTCCTTGCCTGCACAGGCTCGAACATGTGCTGTTGACTGGCTGTCTAACACACAAACACATGTGCATGAAAATGATTTAGCTAAAATTGGCTGAACAGTATTGAATTTTACCATCAACCATCATGTTGAAAGTTTTATATGATGCTGATTCTATATACCATGACATAATTAACTTTTTTGCATAATACAAACATTTGATCAAACTATGTGTGAACTATTTTTCATTGAAGACAATAGTATTACAGTTTGCAAGCTTAACCTTACCTATCACTGTAATTGTGGTCGATTTTGTGAGACTATAAAGTGAAACTTTATATAAAAGGTGTATACAAGCGACAATTTCAGAACGTAGTAGATCTACTTGTTTTTACATTTTTATGACCTAATTATTTACTGTGTAAATATAAAGGTGGTGTAATTATATTTCTGAAAAGCTTTAAGAATTATTCTGTTTATTGTGAAGCATAGTTTATATGGTGCTTTTTGTTTTAATACCTGTTGATGATAACTTATTCTCGCATAATCAATGTCTATTTGTTATCTGTACATTTTCCATTAAAATATTGGAGGGCTCTGTGCAAAGTTGTACTAACTCCTCACACAAGTAGTTAGTTAGTACATTATTGCGTTGAGCCCTCACTTTGTTACATGTGTGTAAGCCTAAAGACAAGTGTGATATTATTGTTAGTTTTATGTTACAAGGTGTAGATCATTGTTCTGCAGTATATGTGTTTACTACATATACAAAATGTATGAGGCGAAAAAATGATATGTGTGTTTTGGGAAACCGAACCCTACCTGTAAAAACAAAATAAAAATAAAATGCATCCCTACCTATCTAATTTTTTGTTATGAGGTTGCCGGTACCCGAAATGCACTTATTTTTTGTTTGGCCTTATGCATTATAAGATGTACATGTAGTACATTGTTGGGCAGTTATTTGTGCTTACTGCATACATTATAAAGACAGTGCAATCTAGTTTCTATCAGTGCCATTTGAGAAATATTGACACTTTAACAGATTGTATGTAGAAAATAGTGACATTTTGTGACTGACGCTTAATTATTAAAAACATGTTTGTAAGAAATAGTGTTTTAATTATTTTTTTCCTTGATTTGCAACAATTAAGATAAAAAAGTATGAAATAAAAATGCTTCAAATGTTTGCCATTAAACTATTAAATTTTTTATCTTCTTGTTTACATTTTACTAGTATTTATAGGGAGTAAGTGTTGTTCAAAAATGTTAAAAATACATTTGTATAAAAGCACAATAAATCAATAGCCTAAGTAGACTTGCCTTTGAAAGCTTATATTAATGTTTAAAGTTTAAAAACTGTTGGATTTTTCAATTGTTGTTTCAAACATTCTTTTAACAATACACTGGATATGCATGTCAGTGTATTGTTTATTGATATTTGTTCAGTTGCTTTGTTAAGACTATTCGATGTTATTATTCTGGTCTAGGAAAGCCGCCTAGAGAATATCATGTTTATTCTAAATCATGTTAATGCTAACTCAGAAATTCCAATCATGTTGTAGAGAATAACTGCGTTATTGTCAATAAATTGCTGAAAACCTTGATTTGGTTTGTTATGCACCATCCCACATAATGGAATAGCAATTTTGTCTTGACTAGTTATAGAATACTAGAGTTTCTCTGAACAGAAAGTTTGCCACAACCGAAAGGGTTTGGATCCCTGCTGTCAGATTTGCAGTCTCCTGCTCCACCCACTAAAATACGGAACAGTATAAAACACGAGGCATGCAAAAAAACGCCTGTTCCTCGATAACTTTGGGCCCACCCCTTTGTTATCTGGGTGCCTATGTCGCTATGGCTTGAGGATGCCATTTCTGTGATTCCTCTTGGCCTGGTTGTGGTTTGTGCGGTTCTAAGATGGTGATCTTGTTGAAACTTTGCATAGCGGAAAAGGAAAGAAAGTCACATGTAATCATGTTGCACACTGCCTCACACTTTAAACGCAAATTCAAATACTTTTTGTATCTCAACAATGGTGTAAGATGCTAGTTTGAAAATTTACACACTTTTTGGACACATTTTTAAAGAAAATCAATCTAAAATATGCATTAAATGCTTGTTCCTGTATGAACTTCATTGCACGACCATTTTATTAGTTTGCACGTGCATATCACGCTTGTTTCAATGACAATAATTTTTTTTAACAAATCAAACCGAAAAATACAAAATTGCACATAATTAAAGCCTAGTCGTGCATCCTAAAATGCTCGTGCGATTTCATAAAATTATTTATTTATTAATTAAATTCTCAAATCATTAAACATTTTTTATAATATTTTGGTTAAAATCATCAGGACAATATAATATAAATATTTACAAAAATATAAATTTTGTTTTATAATCTAAAGAAACGTTTGAAAATATAGTTATTAAAAATCATACTTTTATTATAATTCACGATTTAATTGAATTCATTGTAGATATGTTCTTCCTTTGTTTGATATTCATATTGCGTTAAATCTGAATAAACAAGTTAACCCTTTATCAGCTACTCCCGTGATTAAAGAATGCAGTAACTATTAAAGAAAAGTTAATAAATAAACAACGAGGTCGAATGAGCGAACTAAAGCATGCACATATATACATGTTGTTTCTCAAATCATATCTAGTTAAGGGGAAACAACGTTGTTTCGTACAAGCTTTGTTACATGTAAGAGTTTACCCCCTTTCATGTGTAAGATATTTGGTTAAAGATGCTAGGTCATCTTTATACCCTTACAATCGGTCAGCAATCTTGAAAAATGTTAAATATACTAAACAAATTAACACTGCAAAAGGAATTGCAAACTTTTGTTACAGATAATGTGTTTTTGGACAAAAAGTAAAAACACAACAACAACAAAACAAAAAATCAAACATAAAAACCCTTGCCGGAGCCGGGGATTGGACGCGGGACCTCTTGCACCCAAAGCGGATACGTTACCACTGCACCATCGAGTCAACTGAGAGTATCCATTGTAGTCAAGCCATTTAACTGTTTCAACGCAATGGGTCGAAACGTAAATAAAAAAAGCCGAATTTGCAGGCCAGACATTTCCAACAAATACATTATTCTGTAATATCTTTACATCCACGAATAACTATATTTGGCAGTTTCTCATATTTACTGGAGTAGGTTTCGCTGTTTAAATAAGGTTAAACTGTAAGATGTAAACACTTTTGACCTAAAAGATACAGGCATAGCATCTTTAATGCTTGCTGTTATGCATCTGGACATGTTCTCTTGTTAGTACGATTGAGAGCGCATACTAGACAGTTATTAAAAAAAAGAATCCATTCTTTTCTGCCATTTTTAATACGTTGATATATCGTCGAAATGTTTCTTCCGATACATTTATACATGTATAATTATGGAGAATCAATGGCAGCACAAATCGAATTACATACATGTAGATCGGGTACTGGGCGGGTTGCCGTTCTTTGGGTTGTATAGAATGATACAAATTACCCTATAAAGTATAAAAATTAACAGATGCAACTAATGAGTAAAAACCAGAACGTGAGTTTATATGATTTTTTTAATTATTTAGCATTTTGCGTGCGACCTTCATGTTGAAATAATAATATCTGCATGTACATATAATGGGAAACAAAAAAAATTGGGAGATTCGGCGTTTTCCTTGTTTTGGAAGTGTTTTACATACATTTTTATTGTTTATATTATAGGGAAAATTAGTTTTATTATAACTTACTGTTAAAACAAAATCGGTGTTTTTTATTCTTAAAGATAATAAAAGTCGCACAATCGTGTAAAAAAAAGGGTTTAATGTTGACGACTGACACATTATTGTCCTACATATACATCTGTAGCTTGTTCAATGAAAAGGGCCAGCGTGGTGATGAATAGTCAGGCTGATTGGTCACTGTTACACATTTATTAAGCATGCAGGTTGATTGTTGTCAGAGGCTGTTTATCAAAGGGCTTCAACGGACATAGACCCCCACCATTTTATGAAATCACAATGTCGAACTTATATTAATTATGTTAATTGATTTCTAGTAAGTGTAACGCTACTTTTTCTTAAGTTATATCTAATTTCAAGATTAATATTAATTTTTTATTTGATTCCAACTGTGAACAATATAACCCATGCTCATATATAATTTATTAAAGAGATAAAACTTGAATGTGACTTTATAAATATGGTCCCTGATTTCCTACCCCTTTTCAGAACTTGCTAGAACCGCCTCTGTCAGGGACAGCATTTACTCAAAATCCTCGTGCATGTCCCAATGCGAAACGTTTGCATAGGCCAATGAAATATCGTATCCCCTGGTTAAGGGTATGACTAAAATGCGAAAAGCCGGGCTTTTCTTTACAAGCCGATGTCTCTTTAACAAGCCCCAATTAAATGTGAATAAAAAGAATATTACTGGAATTTTTGATAAAAAACATTGTTTTGATATTATTTTTGAATTTAGTTCTTATTTTTTCATATATTTGTATTTTGACGGCTTTTTATAATTATACTTAAACAGCGGCTGACTACAGTAATGTACTGGAAACCGAAAAGTTTAAGATGACCAAAATAATAACCACATTTTAACTATTAGAAGTATTCAAATTCGTCACGTCATCTGTAATTAATATGGTATTTTTCTTAACACAAAAAGTATAGTCAGGTATTAAATTATAACGTTTATTCTATAATGGGCCTCTATGAGGAATGCCTGGCCGTACGCATCGCGGCTTTCTACTTCGAAAAGCCGGGGTTTCAGGAGATGTTTAAAGCTATTTATTCAAATTTTAGATTAACTTTACGTTGAAATATATTTTAATAATAATTCAGTATTTCGAACACAAACACACATTTCTTTTATTTATTTGGCGAAAAAGTGGATAATCGGGAATGTCTCTCGCTATTTGTTTACGTTTAACTGCAAAATCCGTGCAACGTTAAACACCGTGGCTTGTTTGCTTGGTGAGTCGTGTTCTCGTGTTTCGGATGCTTTCTTCTGGACCACCGTATTCTGAGAGAGGTTCAAGATATACTGTACATTTTAATCATTATGTGTAAAAACACCGAAATGTAGATTTAACATAAATAATATATTTAAATAAATATAACTAAGAATTCCCTTGTGTCTGATGGCATTTAAAATATTGTATCGTACTATTGTCATTAACTGTCTTAAATACATTTAATAGAAATATGTAGTACATGTACTTTTGTTAATTAATACATACACATTATATGTATGTGCGCTGCACAATGTTCATGGCCGCATCGGTTCAAGGAAGTCGCGTCCGGGCAAAGACGCGCGCATTACGGCAGAAGCCAGGTTAATTAGGTTACACGCTTTCCTTAAATCTGTAAACACAATCACAATTAATCTATTTAATATACAAAATTTCGAGCATTTTACAGTGGCTAGTTTTCATTCTATCATTTTTAAAATGTACATCAACACAGCAAAATGTTCGACATTTTGTACACAATTAATCTGGGAAAAGGAGAAAACAGAAATAATGTATGTGTTCTTGTTCTTTCTGTTCGTTTTAATAATCGAATATTTCACCGGTTGGTTTTTTAAAGATAGAAGATTAATATGACAAATGAGACAAACATTTTTTTCTTTCATAGGATGCTGCACACTGTTGTCGCGTGTAGGTGTAGGGACGCGAGAATCGCAGCGGCAGCCAGGTACGTTTTTTATGTTCCTTTATTTATTATTGCGAACACTCCATTGGTGTATTACATGTAGATAAATTTCATAAGACTTGTGTGATTCTGACATAAGAGAATAAAATTTAATATTGTTCTTTCCATATGAGGCTCATTGGCTGTACGCTGTTGTCGCTCGTCGTTGGAAGGACCCGCGTATTCCAGAGGCAGACAGAGAGGTTTTTTCGTGTTCTTCATTTCTTATTTCGAATATTTCATTGGTGTATTGAATAAACTACATACGATTTCTGTGTGATTGTAATACGAGAAAGCATGTATTCGCTTTTTTTATAGGAGGCTCCTTGGCTTAAAATAAAAATGTCAACATAAACATGCAATATAAAAAAGAAAATATTTTATGTTTCCCATTGTCTTAATTTGTAATTTTGGTTTTATGTTTCAATTCATGAAACATATACTAAAATTAATAACATTGTTACTTAAATATAATAAACAATATTTACTGGTTTAACATTCTAATTGTGGGTTCTAATTTGGTACACACCTTGGTAATTTCTTCAGCTTTTAATTATTGTCAATGTACCTGAATATGTGCACTCTCCTTCCCTTAATAAACATACTTTTTGTGTCATTAAGAAAGAGCAATTTCAGGCGATTTCGTTTGTGTTAGTTCTTTTTTAAATATAATCTACCGGTATAATTTATATAACTAGTCTCACAAATAAATATTTTATAGTTTATGAAGTAATTTGTCCTACATAAAAATGTTTTGTTTGGAGAAAATAAAGAATCTGTGTGTGCGTTAGTTATTTCTTCAACCAGTAATTTTAATAAATAAAATGAAGTTTCAATGAAAAAGAGTACACACGTTGAGCAACATTGTCATGACAAGAAATGGCTACATATATATTTTGTGCACTAAGAGGAGGTCACTGCCGAACTAAGGGGAGGTCATTCTGCCGAACTAAAAGGTCATTCTTACGAACTAAGGGAAGGTCACTCATGAACTAAGGGGAGGTTACTCCTCATGAACTAAGGGGAGGTCACTCCTCGTGAACTAAGGGGAGATCACTCTCATGAACTAAGGGGAGGTCACTTTGTCGAACTAAGGGGAGGTCACCCTGCTGAACTAAGGGGCGGTTACTCTCATGAACTAAGGGGAGGTCACTCATGAACTAAGGGAAGGTCACTCTGCTGAACTAAGGGGCGGTTACTCTCATGAACTAAGGGGATGCCACTCTGCTGAACTAAGGGGAGGTCACTCTCATGAACTAAGGGGAGGCCACTCTCCTGAACTAAGGGGATGTCACCCTGCTGAACTAAGGGGCGGTTACTCTCATGAACTAAGGGGAGGACACTTATAAACTAAGGGAAGGTCACTCTGCTGAACTAAGCGGCGGTTACTCTCATGAACTAAGGGGATGCCACTCTACTGAACTAAGGGGAGGTCACTCTCATGAACTAAGGGGAGGCCACTCTCATGAACTAAGGGGATGGCACCCTGCTGAACTAAGGGGCGGTAATTCTTATGAACTAAGGGGAGGTCACTCTCATGAAATAAGGGGATGCCACTCTGCTGAACTAAGGGGAGGTCACTCTCATGAACTAAGGGGAGGCCACTCTCATGAACTAAGGGGATGTCACCCTGCTGAACTAAGGGGCGGTTACTCTCATGAACTAAGGGGAGGACACTTATGAACTAAGGGAATGTCAATCTGCTGAACTAAGGAGCGGTAATTCTCATGTACTAAGGGGAGACTACTCTGCTGAACTAAGGGGAGTTAATTCTCATGAACTAAGGGGAGGTCACTCTCATGAACTAAGGGGAGGCCACTCCTTGTGAACTCAGGGGAGGTAACTCTCATGAACTAAGAGGATGTCACTCTCATGAACTAAGGGGATGTCACCCTGCTGAACTAGGGGGCGGTTACTCTCATGAACTAAGGGGAGGACACTCATGAACTAAGGGAATGTCACTCTGCTGAACTAAGGAGCGGTAATTCTCATGAACTAAAGGGAGGCCACTCTGCTGAATTAAGGAGAGGTAATTCTCATCAACTATGGGGAGGTCATAAACTTAGGGAGGCCACTCCTCGTGAACTAAGGGGAGGCCACTCCTCGTGAACTAAGGGGAGGTCACTCTCATGAACTATAGGGATGTCACTCTCATGAACTAAGGGGAGGCCACTTCTTATAAAATAAGGGAGGTCACTCTGCCTAACTAAAGGGATTACACTCTCATGAACTAAACGGAGGTCACTCTGCCGAACTGAGGGGGGGGGGTCACTTTTATGAACTAAGGGGATGTCACTCTCATGAACTAAGGGGAGGCCACTTCTAGAACTCATGAACTAAGGGAATGTCACTCTGCTGAACTAAGGAGTGGTAATTCTCATGAACGAAGGGGAGGCCAATCTGATGAGATAAGGGGAGGTAATTCTCATGAGCTAAGGGGAGGCCACTCCTCGTGAACTAAGGGGAGGTCACTCTCATGAACTATAGGGATGTCACTCTCATGAACTAAGGGGAGGCCACTTATTATAAAATAAGGGAGGTCACTGTGCCTAACTAAAGGGATTACACTCTCATACACTAAACGGAGGTCACTCTGCCGAACTGAAGGGAGGTTACTTTTATGAACTAAGGGGATGTCACTCTCATGAACTAAGGGGAGGCCACTTCTTATGAAATAAGGGAGGTCACTCTGCCTAACTAAAGGGATGTCACTCTCATGAACTAAAGGGAGGTATCTCTGCCGAACTGAGGGGAGGTAACTCTCATGACCTTATGGGAGGTCAATCTCATGAACTAAGGGGAGATCACTCTCATGAACTAAGGGGAGGCCACTTCTTATGAAATAAGGGAGGTCACTCTGCCTAACTAAAGGGATGTCACTAATATGAACTAAAGGAATGTCACTCTTATGAACTTAGGGGAAGTCACTCTGCCGAAAGAAGGGGAGGTCACTCTCATGAACTAAGGGGAGGCCACTCCTCATGAACTAAGGAGAGGTCACTCCTCGTGAACTAAGGGGAGACCACTCTCATGAACAAAGGGATGTCACTCTGCCGAACTAAGGGGATGTCACTCTGTGGAACTAAGGGGAGGTCACTCTGTCGAACTAAGAGGAGGTAACTTTGCTGAACTAAGGGTAGGTAATTCTCATGAACTAAGGGGAGGTCACTCTCATGAACTAAGGGGAGGCCACTCATCGTGAACTAAGGGGAGGCCACTCTCATGAAATAAAGGAGGTCACATTGTCTAAGGGGATGTCACTCTCATGAACTAAAGGGAGGCCACTTCTCATGAAATAAGGGGAAGTCACTCTGCCTTACTAAAGGATGTCACTCTCATGAACTAAGGGGAAGTCACTCTGCCGAACTAAGAGGAGGTCATTCTCATGAACTAAGGGAGGCCACTCTGCCGAACTAAGGGAATGTCACTCTGCTCATTTACAAGGGAACCACTTTGCCAATGACAGGAGAAGCTACTCTGCCAATTAGGACATGCCAGCATAAAAAAGAGGCATCCACTCTATTTAAATGTGATGAATTTTTTTTTTAAAGAATAAGTTATTAGTTATTTCTTGTAATGTTTTAAGATATAATAAAGACGTTAACTTGTTGATGTTTGTTGTAGAGAGCAACTTATAGCATTTACTGTACATAATTTACAAAGGCCACTTCGCCAATAAGAGGGGAGGTCACTCAGCCAATGACAGGGAAGGCCACTCCGCCACTCTCAGGGGAGGTAACTTCACCAAACAAAGGGAAAGCCACTCTGCCAATGTCAAGGGTGGCCACTCCGCCACTTGCAAGAGAATTGACTACACCAAACAATGGGGGTCACTTAACCAATCACAGGGAAGGCCACTCCGCCACTGTCAGGAGAGATAACTCCACCAAACAAAGAAACAAACGGGAGGCCACTCTGCCAATGACAGGGTAGGCAACTCTCCAAATAAAGGGGAGACCACACCACTAATGACGGGGAGGCCACTCTGCCAATGTCAAGGAAGCCGACTCCGCCAATG
>Ga0224511_10004741_pt1 | contig 10410 bp, 5 predicted proteins | sample SF_May12_sed_USG_2_FD_169988 | JGI IMG/M metagenome (GOLD analysis project Ga0224511, IMG submission 169988) | Sediment microbial communities from San Francisco Bay, California, United States - SF_May12_sed_USGS_8_1 | ecosystem: Environmental > Aquatic > Marine > Sediment | place: USA... | reverse complement strand
CTGGTTTACCTACGTAGTCGTTATTTGCTGATTAATATATTTTATTTGTTTCATATCATGAACACTAGTTATATTTTTCGACAGCGGATCAGATTCGAATCAAACCAGTATTCACTTTTTAAAAGGCGGCGTGTTATGAAACACGCATTTGTTCAAAAAAGCATTTCATTCTCCACCATTAAACCGGAAGTGACTGCCATTGCAATAGAGACATATACATGTATTAGGTTAATATTTTAAGCACGTATTTTTTATCATATATAAGTCTTATACACTTTGCGAAATTATTTTGTCACGGTATTCATATCTAAAAAACAACTCTTTTTCCGAAACGTAAGCTCGTGTATGGATAAACACGAAGAATTTGATTCAACATCAAACATATATGTGTCATTCACGTGTCGTTCTGTGCCAAGAAGGATCATCATAGCATATAAGATGTATTGCTTTTCTATTCAAAGGAATAGTTGAACGAAACATCCCTGGCAATTTATGAAGCACTGAATTCAATCAGCACAAATCATGTTTTATATGACAGAACAAGCAATTTGATTTCTAAATATGTCCTTGAATGAATATATAATATATTACGGATCAATCATATATAGAAAGCATCCGTGTAGGGGAATATTAAATTGCCAAAATTTGTCGGCCAATCTTTTTACGTAAAATTGTCGAGAATGAAGATTATTCTGAATGTCTGTTACGTATTGTTGTTCTGTGTGTCTTGTGCTCTTCTGTGTATGTTTTACGGGCCAATTTGTCATGGTGCCCTTAAACTTGACATGTCCACATTGTTTACACCATTTTGTGAACATCTCTTTAATTTATATTAGTATTTATTTCTATTTTAGCGAAGCATACTTTGTTGTTTTTGTATTACAGAAATTAACATTGGTTATCTATTTACATCATTGCCCGGAATACGTAAACAATGATAATACTAAAAGCATAATATTTTGACTCAGTATATTGACAAGATAGTACAATGTATTAACATTTATTTGCGTTAACCATTGCCAACAAAGGTTGACTTCAAAAGTATTTGATGTCAAAATAGTGTTTTTGTCTGGGGATCAATTCTACGCATGCCACACTTTCTCTACGTCTTTAATCAAATCGGGTTTGAACTGAAAACAAGACGTGTTGAAAAGCACAATATTGTACGATAATTCTTCTCATTGTCCACCATCAAACCCAATGGATAGTTCCACAATTTTTCAAGCTCCTCCCAATACGGCATATTTTCTTTGATTTTGTGATAAGGTTTATCACAAACAGGAAGTATGTTTTCTTTTGTATTTTCTAGGTCAGATTGTCAGAAGCACGGAATCAATATCTAAAAACGACTTTTACAATCAGTACCCTTTTCAGAAACTAGGCCTTACAAAAACTGTTCGCTCATTCAAACAAGGTCACACTGTTTTGTCGATTGTATCGGTACGTACGTTCAACACTGCAAGATAAAGCAAACATAGACTTTATACTATGCCAATATACCATATATCACCATCCAACCTTCTTTCAAATGCAACATGATAATATTTTGTATGGTAGATTGATTGCTTTACTGGTCACTCAAGAATTCAGACATAAGGATCAGATTCCAATTGAACTCCAACGATAATCCATCATTTTGTTTGTAAAGATTGTCTAGAACTGAAAAAGAACGTGAACCAGTAAACTTGATTTGTTTGAAGTGCATTAATCCCATTCATTGGTTCACTAAATAGCTAAATTGAAAATAGTGGAACAGACATTTTATTTAAATGAAGAACAAATAAAGTTTGGAAATGCATTGACTTCATTTGTTTAATTACAGAACGCAATTACAGAGATAAGTAAATGCCGCCCTTGTCGCCGATTCGTTGCGAAGTTTAACATTAGCATTAAACAGGTAATTGTTACTAGTGTTTACATGTAAAAACAAAGCGTTTAAGGCGTTCAGTTTATTTAGCTTAAATGCAGTCAACAGAATCTATTAATTAAAATATGCTAATAACAAAGCTTGTGTGGAAGAATATTTGGAAACATTGTAAAATGCAATGTTTATGTGTTATGAATGAGATTATTATTATTTCATGCGATACAATCGCGTGGGGTTAGATGATTGTGATAAAAATCTTAAAATGTTTTATATTTTACTACAGTGAAAAAAATGTCCAAACTTATTTTCATTTCTATGTTTTAGAATACTACAATATAACCTAGATAGAACTAAACCGATGTTTTCGACAAACTTGGAATCAGGCGAACCATTGTAATAGGAAGCAAATCGAATCGTGACAAAACATAATCGACGCTTATTTCAAAGCTCCCTATATCAGGATTATCTATCACATCCAATCATAGACTGGCGCGTCCAATCATTGTTTAGATGCTACCATGAGGCATTCATGTTGTAAATATGTTTAATCTATATACACAAAATTATAGATAATAAAACAATTCTCCATTAAAGACGATAACGTAAAACAATGAGATCAATAAGAGCCTCCAAAAAACGTCAGTATCGTGTTGAAGAGTCAGAAAGATGGACTCTGTGTTTAAATTGATTAATTGTTTTATTTACACACTAACCAAATATTATTCGTATAGTATACTTAAATGTTTCAATGTGCACAGAAATGTTATCATATTTGTAAAATTCGCAATTAACATCGACGTCTGAAGTAAACTGGAAGTAAAGCATCTTTCCTTCATTTTTTCTAGAACTCTTTGTCGTTTTATAATACAAATATGTAAACGTTGTTAATAATTTATTGGTTGTTAAACGAGCGTGCTACGGTCTCTGAAACCGCAGGTTGGGGGTTGATCCCTACCGAGGCCTTCAAAGTTACACCGTGATGGTGGGGAATAGACACCGTGCTTACGCTGGTTGAATTATCACAGCTCACTTTTAATGTCTCTCACAGCTTCCACGTGTAAAAATCAATAGTAGTATAGGAATTTGATCTGGCGAAAAAGGACCCTGGTAGGTAAACTGTCCGTCGTGATTTGACGAAATCAGTGTTGAAAATTTGAAATAACCAACCGAAACGAATAAGCTAATAACAGTGTACCACATTTAGCTATCTTTATTACTCCCACAACCACATGCGGTTATTATTCTTAAACAAAGTATAAAACATACACATACAACATATACGTAAGAAATCAAATATTATCAACATCAAAATGCGTTTTATTGTATGCATTATAACTGCCAACCTTATGAAGTTTCTTAAAGGCATATAAAACTAAATGCTTAAGGCTAAACAAGAATTCTAGAACTTTAGCACAATCTTGGTTTTGTTTGATCTGGACAGTTATATTGTATTCGTTAGATATCCTATTCTAAGACACTGTCATGATCCTAAGGGATCGGTATGTGATTTGCATACTACGTGAGAGATATGCACAATGCATATCACTCACGTAAGACGCAATTCATGTCGTTACAATATAGTGCCTAATTACGCATAAAATCTGCACGACAATTAACTTAAATAAGTGTGCCACATTTAGCTCTCTTTCATACGCTCACAAACACATGCGGTTGCCATTCTTTATCAAAGTATTAAATATGCGCGAACAACATATAAGTAAGAAACAAATATTATCAACATCAAAGTGAGTTTTAAATTGTATGCATTATAATTGCTAACTTATGAAGTTTATTAAAGGCACATAAAACTAAATACTTAAGGCTAAACACGAATGCTAGAACCTAAGCACTATCTAGGTTTTGTTTGTGGTGTTGTATAGCTAATCAAGGTATCATGAAACCATGATTTGGACAGTAATATTGCGTTTATCAGATATCCTATTCTAAGATACTGTCCTGATCCTGAGCGATCGGAATGTGATTCGCGTACTACGTGAGTGATGTGCACAATGCATATCACTCGCGTACATTTGTAAGACGCAATTCGCATCATTACAAAACAGTGCCTTATTACGCCTAAAGAATTGCATGAAAATTTCAACAACAAAAAATAACTATACAATGAAATTTAGAAATTACACATACGAGTTCTAACTTCTACATCTACATCGTACTACATCATTGTGTAGTCACATTTTTCTGATCCTCAGGGATCATGGAATGTACATGTATGTTGTTCACATTTGAACATGGAGTTCCGCTCAAGCGCTAGGGGACGTCAGTGGTGTGGCATCAGTCATTACTACTGATGAACGGCTTCAATAAAACCGAGGCTTTTCTCGTGCAGGCTATGCTTACTGAGGGCTTTCCCTTTCATCAGTTTTCTAATGATATCTCATAACATCAGGGCGATGTAGGCAATACCTGTTGGCATCCTAGTACATATACAAACAGCACACGAAAGATGATGTAATAAACATCAACATAATAAACAAAATACTAAATTTTGGAATCTTAGTCTACTTCGTTGGCTAACTAGAAACATTACAGAATATTTTGATTGATTGCTTTTCTATACATAGGAATAAGCGGTCAATCTATCCAGACAATATACGTGGAACTGAATTTAATCAACATTCATCATGTGCTATAAGACATGCATAGCAATCTGATTTCTGAATATGTAATTGAATGAATGAATAATATTATATTAATTAAGAATATTTAGGCATCTGTGAGGTGGCATGTTCCATTGTCATTAAAACACGTTCGTTTACTATATTGTTGTTTTCCGATAAACATATGTTGCGCGCCATGACAAAACCTGCATTAATGACATTCAGTAATATTATAGCAATTAACTTTTATTTCAATGCAAAATTGACTGATTTTGCAATGTTTTTATATCGATTTAATATTTTGCTAACATACTGCCCAATGTATAGGGATTATGAAACTCATGGTTATTTGCTTCTCCACATTCTATTGTTGCTATGGTAATCATTTGTGCACAATCAGGTGTTATTTTTAAAATGGCAGGGTTGCTGCCTTGAAAGGGCTATTTAATGTTCTTAACAATTACAAATTGGTTTCATTTTTTGATATTCTTACGCAAAACATGTTAAAAGAAATAGATAATGTATTTTATATGAGTTCTTTAGCTTTTATATTTTCAGAACGTCATTTAAACTTGAAAATGATTATTTTGACGTCATTTTCTTTCCGTGGTGTTTTGACGTCACATTAAAATTTCATAATAGTGTTCTTACTCAAATGCTCATATCTTAATAACTATACGAGATGGCTTCATGAAATTTTCAGCATTTGTTCAGCGCAGTTTGATTTACATGATGTATGTAAAAACAGAAAATCACATTTTATGTCATTAATGCAGGTTTTCTCATGGCGCAGCACAATTATATAATCGAGATTAAGGGTTTATTCTGAATGTCTGTTGCGTCTTCTGCGTCTTATATGCTGTTATGTGTGTTTGCTTTTGTATGGGCCATTTTGTCATGGTAACCTTAAACTGTACATGTCCAAATTGTTTACCTCATTTAAAAAAAAACAACAACATCTTTTCAAATTATATAATGATAAGACAGGTGGAACGCACGCGTCTAAGTGTGCATGCAAACCAGTTGGCATCATTGTACATGTACATACATGTTATGAACAAAATAAACAAGCAACAACTTTTTAACGCATATTTACTTTCATGAACGTCATAGAAAAGATGGACCAAGTTGATCTGATGTCAACATTTTGTTAACGATAAAGATGAAGGAGTAATTTTAATGTCAAATATGTTGTTCTAGAATTCAAAGATCTTCGAAAGCATTCAAGAATAGAATCCAATTAAGTATTCATGATATTCTTTAGGACACCACAATCAATCTGTTTTCTAAAGCTGTCCTTGGACGAAACTCTTTTTTCAATTCCGTATGTTCGCTGTAATGATAGTGTATGGCTAAAATATAATGTCATAGGATACACCTTAGCTCGTGCTATATTATGTATGCTGCTAAGGCAAAAATATTGTGTTTAGGGCAACGGTCATAAAAACTTCAAGTAGGGTCGGGTCTGTTTTTTTAAGAATTGAAACCTTAATTATAAAGACCCCAACGAAGAAAAACGGTATTAAGTCTAGGGTCGGCCGGTTCCGATAGGTAGGGTCGGGTTGCCGAAACATATGATTGTTTTAGGTCTAATGTGGTACCTAACTGTTATAAATTAAATGTTACCACACACGACTGGTTCTACTTTACACGCGTTTGACGTCAGTTACATCTGGTACAGGCAATATGATTTAAAGAACGTTTTCATTACGGTTTTTAATAAAACATTTGAATAAAACCAAATTCCTACACATTTGTTTACAAATCCACGTCTGTCGAACAACTGTTACCATAATATAAATGCACATTTAATTGTAACAATTGTTATCCTTTAGCATTTATGAACATATTCAATAAATCGAGGCTGCTATTCCCGTTGCAAGCTATGATTCATGAGAACTTAAAACCGTGAGTATAAAACTCACCAAAACGTTCTGTCGATTACATGGTACATATAACGGACAAAACATAAATTACCTTGTAACATAATGTTAAAATACTAAGTAAGAATCCAAGTCTGTGTCTTTTGCTTACTAGAAATATCACTGAAGCGATGATTTATTGTTTTTCTATTCAATGTAATAATCGGTCCAAATATCTAGGAAATATACTCGAAACTGAATGCAATCAACATAAATCATGTGTTATAAGACATGACTAGCAATCTGATTTCTTAATATGTACTTGAATGAATGAATAATATATTATAAATCAGGATTATTAAAGCATCGGTGATGTTGCATCTTTAATTGCCAAGTATGTAGGACATTTTCCGTACATAAGAGTGCTGTGCTGATCTTGCAAACTTATAACCGAAAAAATCCTACGTCGAATTCACAAGACGAACGCACGAAAGGACACGCAAACATATCAGTTGCATGTTATCAGTGCTTGAAATCTATTCAATACCGGATAATGACAAAAAGAAATTGATACATTGTATAAATATTGCCTTATTGTGTAGGAGTTTTTGCCTATTACAATTTACCTGTACATGTACGTTGTCAACATGGGTATGTACTGCTAGGAAGACTTTTATGGTTACGATACCATTTTACTCTCTAAATTGACATGTTTTAGTTGATGCATTTGTAATAAATCAACAAACGGCATAAGAAACTATAAAGATAATGTAACGTTACAACAAACACGCAAGTGCCATACTGATAAATTAATTGAACGTTACTTAAACTAACAAAACACACAAACAGACTTTGTTGTTCTTCTTGTTGTTGTTGTTGTTGTTGTTGTTGTTGATCATCATCATCATCATCATCATCATCATCATCATCATCATCATCATCATCATCATCATCATCATCATCATCATCACCATCATCATTATTATTATTATGATGTTGTTATTGTTAATGGTGTTGTTGTTGATGTTGTTGTTGTTTTGCCTGTCAGATGTGCAGACTTTCAATTGACATATCGACATCCTGTTTGTCGGACTTTCAGAAATGGCGTTGTCTTATTAAAGACGGGAATTAACGTTTAGTCATTTAGTCACGTAAATGTCATTTGGGCCAATCAGAAGAATGGTTACACGCACTTTCATTGTTTGACGTAACACGCTTTCCCGCATTAGTCGGAGCATCGGGCGTCATTTCATAGGTTCTGTCGATATGTTAATAAACGTATCGATATCCGGTTGTCGGACCAACGGGAAAGCAGTAAACGTTATAAACATGTAACACACAATCTCATTTGAGACGCGTTTAGCGGATAACATGCAACGGAGCTGTGTAATGGTGTTCTAACATATGTCCAAGGACAAATATAGATGAAGATGGAAACCTTCTAATATGTGTTTAATTTTCCTGTCAGCAGCGGATCAAATGTCGAAGTGTGTCACATTATATTTTCATATTCAATCAAATCAACCCTTATTCTTAATGGAACGTGTTTAGAAGCACACGCTGTCAGGAAAAGTATCATTGTCGCATGGAATCAAACAAAAAGCTCATAATACTTGTAATTGAATATTAAATAACAAAACATAAGCCCTTAACTAGTTTAGGTAATGATGCTACATGAAATCTTTCAGTAAGAAAATGGTATATCTATTGTGTATTTATAGTTAAAAAGTATCTAAAGTGAAAGTCGAATTATCAATTAAGTTATTGAAAAGAACAATCATACGCAAAACGGACAAATACGTTTTAGTCATGTGTACGAGTATTCAGTTTGAGTGAAAGCCAATTTGATTAAATGTCAAAATACTAAACATCAACATTCTATGTTGGTTCAATTGCCGAATACTAACTTCATAGAATGACAGATGGATTGCTATTTTATTCACTGGGATACGCGGTGAAAGGAAACAAATAAGATGGCACTCCAAAGATCAACCATCAATCTGTTTTTCTAAAGATGTTCTTGAATTAATGGAGAAAGCGCATATACATGTATCAAGAAATGTACCAATAGCAATTGCTAGGTACGAGTAGGTCTAACGCTTTGAATAAAATAGCAGGCACTATAAGTATTAAACTGTTTCTGTATTAATTGTCAAGTTTGACGTTTGAACAACATAAATAAAGGCTACTAATTATTAGACTAACCTTGAACATTTATTTCTGGGTAGATGAAGGCAGTGTCGGATTCAATATAGGTTCCATTGGGTTCGAATAATAATCCATATAAATCCATTTTATTTTCCAGTCAGTTTTTACTACTTTGTAACTCATGACATTTGCCGAATATCGACAGCTACAGTGTTACCAATTTTAAAGCTCAATGGCAGTATAAATTGTTGTTTAACATTATGTGTTTTCCATTTGAAACCGAACAATCGCATAATCGTGTTTATTCAAAGTGAATTAATCTTACGCATTGTTCCGTTAAATTACTTAATTGTAAACAATGGTGTAGACCTTGTCATTGAGAATGAAACTAATTAACGAAAATAATTTACAGATAAAATACCTTGACTTCAATTGTTTACATAATGACAAAGAATAAGTAATTAACACGACTTTCACTGATCCTTTAAGATGTTTAACATGAGTGTACATAAATAACAGTTTTTATGTGATTATATTAAAACGCAATGTGTCGTATTAATCTGAGAAAAGGGAAATATTACTTTTGTTTCTCCATTTCGTATGCATGCTTGTGATGCTTTGAAACAATCACGTACTTTAATGCAATTTTAAGTTCCAACATTCCTATATCAAAGCAAATTTTAAAAGTTTAATTTGGCTAGCCATGTTCGCCACAATATTGAATATCATGCCTTCCAAAACAATTTGACATACACGAACAATTACTGTTAAGGTCTCTAAGTAAATACTGTGTCTACTCACAGCAAGCAAAATCAAAATATTTGCAAAAAACATTGATTAAAATGCTCAGTTTTTGAGGCTGGTCTTGACGTCATCTTGAATATATCGAAACGTACACGTTTGCCAAGCCGGCAACCAATGGATTCTTAAAGAGCAATGTTTTCCCTTTCAGAAAATACCATATCATTTAATATATTCTAGACTTAAGGTCATTTGGAAGAAAACATTATACTTTTTTATACACAACTCGAAAACATATGCATGAATAACGGAATAGCGGTCAAATGTATAGATATGTTACGTTTTAATGACGTTTGTGATAATAATAGGGCGTTTTTGTAATATGTTATTCAGATTAGGATCATGTTTTAAAACATGCATCTGCGTCTTTAGACTAAACATTGTTAAAAAAACAAAGCATGATGAATCGCTGACCTACATGTACATATACATGTGCATGAACATATGTAATTATTTTACAACAAAATCATATTGACTTTCCTTTAGAATGTATTCATTGTTTTATACATTTTATTCAATTATGGAATAAATTTCGTGTTTGATAAGTTCACCGACTAATGAACGTCAATAGGGCTGGTTAAAGTGTGTGGAGTCCGATGACTACTTGTGAAAAAGGGTCGATTTTACTGCAACATTCAACAAAAATCCTCTATTATACACAATATGATGTAAAAGGATGTTTTCTTCATTACAGTTTTGGAGACGATAAAGAACCGTCAGTTCATGACGTTGTTTGGTCGGTATTGCCGTCGCAATAAAACCAAATTTAGCGGCGTGATTATATGTACAAGCACGCATTTCTTTGATAAATCTTAGGAATAAAACCGAATCTTACATATATTGCAAGTTCACGTCATTAATAACTTTAAAACTGCTACCATAAATAATAATTAACATGTTATTGTAAACATGCCTATGTACAGATAAAATGATGTTCATAAAGCATAAACCGTTTAACAATCATCAACATATGTTGTCGATTGTATGACAATATTTACGGAAAAATCGAAAACCAAATTTGATATGATGTCAAGATACGATAAAGGAGAAATAAAATTGCCTTAATATGCGTACTAGAAACATAAAATAATATTTTATTTATTGCTGTTCTATT
>Ga0224511_10004740_pt1 | contig 10411 bp, 8 predicted proteins | sample SF_May12_sed_USG_2_FD_169988 | JGI IMG/M metagenome (GOLD analysis project Ga0224511, IMG submission 169988) | Sediment microbial communities from San Francisco Bay, California, United States - SF_May12_sed_USGS_8_1 | ecosystem: Environmental > Aquatic > Marine > Sediment | place: USA... | reverse complement strand
AGCATAAGTTTAAAGTATTTTAAACGTTTCAAAATTATGCGTAAGACTCATTAACAGAGTTCAGGTTATGAGATCAACCAATTAAAGTGCAGAACCAATTAAAGAGCAGTCTCCGCTTGAAACATTGTCAACCTTGAACACATTCCTAATAAAAAAGGAACAAAATCATATTAGCATAAGTTTAAAGTATTTTAAACGTTTCAAAATTATGCGTAAGACTCATTAACAGAGTTCAGGTTATGAGATCAACCAATTAAAGTGCAGAACCAATTAAAGTGCAGTCTCCACTTGAAAATGCGTCTTTGGACAATCTAGATTACAACCCAGAACTGGTTGGAGTCATCCAATTATTGACACCAGCTGCTCGTAAACCCGGTAGGATATGCAGTAGGTAGGACCACCAACATATGAATTGAGATCAGAGCTGACAGAGTGCTATTTATCATAGAGTTATCTTCTCCTAAAACTCTAACCCACGGATGAAATGCATGAAGCTATGCTATAGATACGGAGAGCTGTGATAAAATGTTACCGGATCATCTCAAAGATTTCGGGTTTGTTCTTTTCTCGAGTCTTCATCCTGTCTCTCATGGCAGTCATCTTGGCCTGCACCTTATCTTCAGCACCGTGTTTCGCATTTTGTTCAGCAGATCCTGAAAAAGGAGCTAGTATACATATATAGTCAACTAGCTATAATACCTGTAATCTAAACTAGACCAGTGACTACAGGGTAGTAATGCTCGTGAATGTATCAAATGTGTTGTAATGATCCCGGTTTGATTCGTGCTCACTCCGGGGTGTTTTTGTTCTCCTTGCACTTTTTGAAAATGGCACAAATGGTACCAGTAGTCTATTTGATAAGGCCTGCAGGTCCACCTCGCCCATCTCGTTAAGAGTAGCCACATTCTCCAAAACATAGCTTACATGTAGTATGCTGAAATCAATTAATTTCTAGAAATGAAACGCACGCAGGAGTGGAAGCAGTTTTTAAAAACCCAACACTTCACAGTAGCAGAGCTTAAGAATAAGATCTAGATAAACTAGAATAGCTAAAATCAGCACACATGTCGCTGTACTTACGCTGGAGGCAGTCAGCATTCAATAGATCCTTGCATTTTTCGTGACACTTGACCCCACATTCTGCACATTTCAGTCCTTGGCGCGCTATTCCATACAATAAGCCCTGGCACTCAAAGCAGTATGTTGGTTTGTAGGCTGACCATATAGCGAAGTTGTGTGGTGTTGTACTTGATATGGGGTAGATTGTAGCCTGTAGAGCTTTTTTATAAACATGCATCTTCTGCAAGGTGTATAAGTACTTAGTAACAGCAAACGATTAGGTAAGTGTAATTTCTTTTTGGGAAATAGTGAAGGTAGAGATACCCATACTCTCGACTTAACATGCAGAGTAATGAGCAGACATGCCATACAGAACAAACATCGATCTTTATAATATCTAGAACCATACTGCACCGATAATAAACCTTACAATACATGCAGGAATTCTGGACAATTCATAAAACGGGGGCAACAGAATGATTACAATAAAATGATAAATAATGGGGACAGAAACTGTACCTCTATAACCTAGAGTGAGAGAGACCAAGGTATTATAAATAGGAATAAAAGTGGGGAGCTTAGGTGGCGAGACGTATAAGCTGACCAATGAATGGTGAAAGTGTAACGTCAACATACCAAATCTTCATCATTTAGAGACTGTCTTGCTGAGAAGAATGACTGCATGCCACCTTTTTTGGCTACTGCAATAGTCTGCAACAGTAAAATACCGTTTAATATACTCAGAGATGGCATAGCATCACACAATTTGTGCTGCTATCACAAATTAAATGGCGTGAACTTCGTAAATCATACAAGGCAACCAAAGACGGTATACTCAGTTAGAAGTCAGAAACGATTAAAGGCTGAATAATGGGCAGGCTGAAAACTAATAATCACAGTCATCACAACGAATCATTCACAGCATACCTGCATGACCTAGGGACAGAGAATGCAATGACATTATATGCAAAGCTCTGTATCATAACCTGCGTACAACATAACCCTGGAAGAGCCGTGTTTCATTATCGTTCATAACCAAAAATAATCAGACTGTAACCCAGAGTACCACTGAGAGTCTGTGTGGTGAGGGAATGTGATGAAATAAAGCATCCCTTTAGGAGAGGTTTAGGCCACAGCAGCAGAATGTAATCGGAATGAGAAGAAACAGGTAGCATGCAGATGAGGAAACATTAGGCAGCATGCAAAACGTTTGCAGAGAAATGCCACAAATTCATCCGCTCAATCCACCAAGAAAATAACAGTTGGAGCTCTTTTGCGCCTAGATTTGTTATGACTCTAGAGTTAATTTTTTTTACCAATTGGTGGGCCTAAAATTGAGTACGGCAATGAGCTCTGACACAGATGGAGCGTGCAGCACAGTGGGGGGCTTCACTTACATACTGTAGATCGTGGATGACGGCGCATCGGCGCTGGCTCTGTAACCCCCCAAAGAATGGTGCGATAACAAAACGGGGTGCTTAAATCACGATGCGGCGTGCAATGAATAAGACGGCCATTCAGTGGCACACTGAAAGGAAGAAGAGGCATGAGAGCGCTTTCAGTGCTTCTCCTTACCGCCTGTGAAAAGCTAAGGATTGCTGGCCCTGATTCCTAATGACAATAATAAGGAATCATATGACAAACTGGCTAGTGGTTAGTGACAGAGTTACAGCTGGAATGAAAATTCTCTGGGGCTCTAATCTGGGCTCTGTGAAGATGAAGAACGTCTGACTGAACTGAGCTACGCAGAGGCAGCCAATAAGATAGAGAGGCGATGGATGGAGAATGATGTTGTTGTGAGAGCGTACATATATATTGAGATCAGTAATATGTATGTGGGCACGGACTACAAGATTCCAAGTAAATATGCCTGTTACCTGTCACAACATTTTTCTCTAGTGTTACAACCAATCATTTGTATCGGATCGAGAAATGTGTGTCAACTATACACAAGGCCTCTTATCAGGGAATCCAATCCTAACCTGTCATCTATCATCACTGTACTGTGAGCGGTCATAAATGCTATTCACAATGTCGGGATTGAGTGCGCTCATAAGCAGGACATTATGAGCATTATCGAGAATGAACTGAAATTGAGAACGCGTGCATATGACTGGGAGGGTACATTGTTAGAGGACATTTCAGGGGAATTGTAATAGCAATAAGAGGTGAACGAGCAATGTAGGTGTGAACGGGGGAGGGCTCCAATCACGACTGCAAGACAGAGGCAGTAAAGAGACAGTAATGAGGTTTTCTAGCCAGTGATTGACATTTTTAAAAAACTCACCAAATCACTGACAAATGGAATCGACTTTCTCCTATTTGGCAACTCAATCTTTGACTTCATGTCAATACTTGTATAAAAACTGTCCGCTCTACAAAAAATGGCAATACTTTGGCAGCTAAAACCATTATTAGTACCCATAACATAAATTTGTCGTGGAATAACTATACATATGATACCAACCATATGAGGTCAGTTCATACATTACTGAATCTAGGCAACTCAAATGACTCCCAAGAAATGACGGATTTAGCAGGATAGCTCAATGGCTAGAGTGCTTGGGTCATGATTGGGAGATCCTGGGTCAAAGTGCTACTAGTGATGTTGAGTAACCACAGTGGGAATAAGCTCATCACATAAACCCTAGCTCCTATCACTCCGACAAGCATCAGGCTTAGGAGGTTCGCTGAATAAAATTGCGAAGTGTCCGAGTAGAAATAAAGATAGGGAAGGGACTGTAAAGTGGCTCACATTTTACTTTTCCAAGCGTTCTTTCTCCGCGGAAGTTCTCCAATCCGATCCTCCTCTTCATGGTGCTATGAATGAAAAAGTTAAAATTCAGTTTTCTGGTTTTAATTTTTAGCTTTATTTCGTGTTATAAAGATGATGATACTTGTCCTAAGTTCCCGAGTCATCAAACACAGTCCAGTTAGTTTCCATGAAACCCACAACATACAAAGCCATCGGCTATATGAAACTTGCATGCAAACACCTGTGCTTACCTGATCATGTAGTATTTGCTTCACGCGATTATAAGCTTTAATCCAGCGAACTTTAGCAGGAGAGGGGAATCTCATATCTGAAATGCTGTCCTTGTGGAAATATGGACTGTGCCAATCCATCTCAGCTTGCCTCTCCGCTTCCTTTCTTTCGATGTCCCTTCTTTCCTGGCTGCTATCTCGACATAGAGTAAAGCCGGAGAACGGCTCGGCGTCACCCTCATATTCCGTGGTACAGCTCGTCTGACTCTGGCTGAGCACATCCGAGCCGATGCTCGCGCTGAAAAACCGAGCCAAGATATCGTATAATATCATGTGTACTGACTGCTGTACACAGGCACAACTACTGGAGTGCCCTAATAACACCTAGTGACTATCATAAGACAAGGGAAACACTTACTGACCCATCCAACTGTGCAAATTGAACACATTGGGGTACATGATTTGAGCTCATAGTTGACACAAGGGTCTCGTGTTGTGGTTATACCATGCCATGAAACAACTGTATCTCACAAAAAGAAAATAGAAAGCTCAAGAGAACTGAAAGTAAAATGCAGACAACAGCTAAATAACCTGTCACAGTAGTAGGGATTCATTTCAATATCAAAATCATTGTCAATCTGTGAATCATCATCAACTCTGCAATCAAGGTTCCACCAGCGAATTAGTGAACAGATAATCACACAGCCAAGTAGTAACTATATTTGGGAGAAATAAAGCTGACGAAGAGAAGAGCAGCCAGTGCCAAGACAACAACACAACAGGCTTGTGATGTTAGCGAACGAATGCTGCAGTGCGCAAATCAATGTGCGCTGCTCAATTCAGTTGGGTCAGGTCAGCGTGCAATTGTTACAGCTAAATGCGTGGCTAAACGCTCGTCCCTCAGGAACGAAGGGATGCGTCAACTCTCTTGGGAGCTGTGTAACCCTAAATCCTGTGACAAATCATACATAAAGATTTATAGAGCGCCCGAGGGTGTCTGGCACAACATGTACACAGAGATTTACATGCCAAATTACGGTTACCTGTGCTCAGCTGCATGGTCTCCAAACCTTTTGCCTCTATCAGTGCCTTGCGATCTGTAAAATCGATACTCGTAATTTTTCCTGGCGTAGGGGGCTCATGTTATAATGCTTAATATAGAGCATAGCTCTATGAACTTGGGTCTAATAGTCAACCGTTGATGGTCGAGATAAAATAAATATAGGAATGACATACATTTGACTTTAATTCAGTGCCGCAATTTATTACTATTCATAATTATAATAAGACGAAGAGAAAACCTGGTCATTCCAACGATATCCTCAATGTGTGCGCGCACAGCCAGCCTTCTCGCTCTCGCTACCGGTACTTGACCCCTGGCCTCTATGTTTGAGCACCATCGTGGTGCGCTCTTGAGCCAGCGAGAGCCTCCCATTCTCGCTCTGCTGAGCCCTGGACCCAAATAGCCTCCATTCCGGTTATCATTTTGCTCGTCATTCTGGTCTCCATCAGTAGTCTCAGGTTCCGGCTCTACTATCTCAACAGTGACTGGGTCCTTCTCATTGCTATCCTCAGCTGTGTAGAGAATGATCCAATCAGAGAGCACCATCTTCTCCAAACCTTACACCACAGCCGCCTCTCACCAGGGTTAGCATCGAAAGGGGTTAGTGCAAGGAAACCTGATACCAGAGCAAACTTAGGCTCAAGCCGCAGTCGATCAGTCTTCGATTGAATTTTGTATGAGCATTTCTTCTGATCCAATAATGGTGTAATCATCCAGATTTTCAGTCTTTGTTGTAGTATTGCTTCATCTGAGTGAAGTAGTTCAACAGACTGCCAATGGTCGCTTACTCCGTAACAGCTGTCTTAACTGTGCTTGATCGTTTAATGAGATAGAATGACAGCCTCTGAAATCAGGACAACATCTTAACTTACCCCAATTCGTCCAAGGGTCCACCAGGTCGACTGTTGTAGTACATCGGTTCCGACGTGTCACTGCGTCTCTCATGATAGGGTGAGCCTCTGTCGCTATCGTACAAGTTGGTGCGCGGCCGCGGCTTCGGTACCGGAGCTCCAGTATGGGAAACCATAGGTCGACGTGAAGGAGTTGGCTTTTCCACCTCAACTTCGTAACCATTCAGGTGACCATCGTACTGAGCATTCATTTCCTCCGCATATCTGCTGATGCTATGATGACTACCGTGATGTCCTCCATGATTTATACTGTGCTCGCCACTAAAATGGCTATCACGCTCATCAAAATAGCCGCTATGACCTCCTCCCGGATGCCCGTTGTTCATTTCATAAAACTGGCCAGCATTGTTGTCGCCGTCATGATGGTCAAGGTTTCCATTACGATTGTTATGTCCGCCATCAGCATGGCCATTGTGGTAGCCGTCATGATAATGCGTGTCCTTATTGTGGCGATGATTCCAGCCAAGATGCCAGTCAGTCTGAGGACGTTGCACCCACTGATCATCAGGATCATATTCCCCTTCGCTGTTGTCACATTGCTCGGAGTATCGATGATGAGGGTTACCACCAAACTGGTGCACAGAGGCATTATTATGGTGCAAAGGAAAATTAACGTCACTTGTATAGTCAGAGTCTATATCAGAAACAGCGGCTAAAAGAGGAACCAGCACCGTGTGTTAGTGAAGCAGGAAAGACGGGTTATCACCTTGATCAATCAATACCAATATCTGCCAGCACTCGGCTAGTCCATCAAACACTTAAACTAACACTTATAGCGATAAGACATATAGGAGCGGGGATAGTCAGGGGAGAGTGACATGTGGGTACATAAGGTCATGTTGGTACGCACTGACACCTATGGTTATAGTCAATATATGTTGATACTTTCAACCGTGTTTTTGTACTTACATGTACTGTGAGAATGCCTATAGCCATGGTTCTTGCTGTTACCCATCTACAAATAGATCAATACAATCCTGGTATCTAACTGCATCTTATTATAAGTCTGGTCTGCTGGTATTGACTGGCTCAGATAATATTGCAGGCAATCATTCTGGTCAATGATTCACGGCTTCCACTGAATCACAATTAGGTGTCTTCTAGTTGTTGATAGCTCAAGGTTAGAACTGCTCTCATAAAACTGAATAAATCCAAATAATTTCCACTAACGTGATGAGTAAGTAATAAATGACAGAATGAGAACCCGCTAGTTGGATTGTGTCAGGCTGTCGTACCTCGGTTTCTTGGTCGGACATGTGATTCCACGAGTCAAGAGTGTCTGTCAGCATCATAGCCTCTTCTTCAGGAATCTCTACAAAGTGCCATCACACAAACTGCTCATGGGAACATGAAATGAAGTCTAATGTGGTTAGAGAAAAATGATTGCATTGATAATCATTCCATTAGAATTGCAAGATGATTTATCGACCGAGTGTCTTCCTACCAGCGGGTAGCTCGAATCGTGTATCCAATAGCAGGCTATGACCAGAATGGCCTTCAGTTCCAACCACGCACTCCTCCTTCATAACAAAATCCATGTCAAGCTCCAGCCAGTCACCCGGTCCATCCTGCAAACACCGTGTATTCCACGTCAGGCCTATCTATTCACCATGTATGACATGCTGAACCCGTCTATGCATCATGCATGAATGTTATACACACAACCCGTGCTGTATAATACCCAAGAGGAGACCATTCATACAGGTTGCAATGCCACAGTTCACTCGCAGTTTGTAAGCGGGCTCTTTATAGTGCACAAACCAGCACCATGCGTAGATATGCAAATGACCAGACCAATTTTACTAGGATAGTGCCAGTTAAAGGTATTGGGATAAATGTCAAGCGACTGAACAAGATTGGACTGAAACGCCTAAGTTTTGATATGAACAAGCGTGAGCTCGTTCTACAGTTTCTTAATTCTCATCAATCTTTTGTATTGAACTGATCAAGCTTGACCTACATGTAAGCTGAATATTTGTCAGAGTCCTTCTGTCCTTTAGTTCCTGTTGGAACACAGAAACAGACCGTTCGCTAAATTTATAGTGTGGTGCGAGCAGTTTACGGATTCTGTAGATTATGCTGGAGCCTCTATTTATTGATGATCTAGTATTCGACCATAGCACTTTCTGCCTGGGGGTTGGCTTTATAGAGCTCATGGGAACAGTCTGCAGAACAATCACTGCAAACACCATGCAACCACCATGCAACCACCATGCAACCACAGCAATTTACAGCGGCTTGGACATTTCTTATAGTTTTATCACATACAACGGTAGCTGTGAAAACAGTAAAAAATAAAATTGAATTTAGCTATTTATGCAGGCGATAATGGCATAATGTCAGTCAATTTACACTACACTTGAGGAAACTTGAGAAACATGGGTGGACCAAGTGCTCGAGAGCGAGGGCCTAAGTTAGTTAGGTTAACTAGTGATATCCATATCGATACGGCTATTGGACCATTTGCTTGGCTTTGAAGCCCATGAATTGACAGACATGATGGATTACCAGTTGACCTGAAAAGATTAGTAAAGAACTCACCTCATTAGAGTGCCTTATATCAGTAAGAGGGAGTAGCTTGGCTCCTAGCTTTGTGTCCCATAGCATACCTTTGTCCCAGAGCTCTATTAGTAGATTGGTACCCAGGTCAACAGTCTCACTAAAAGATTGATTTATTTATAACCAAATCATGAGAGAGTAAATAATAAGATTACTGACCCACTGTTTGCGACACCTAATAATACATACACCAATGCCTATTAAGGGTACATATGTTTGGGAAGATTGCTCAATTAAATAAAAGTACGGTACTGATCCAAATAGGAAGCGAGATAACCATAGCCACCCATCATCAATCTTACTTACAACATAAAGTCCTGATTCCACGTAGGGCTGTTTCCTCGAACCGTTATGGTAGTGGATTTTACATTTTGAAGTTTAAGTGATACATAGCTGTTGAATTTGTCTGCAAAAGGACCGATTGCATTCAGACATATTTTACACCAAGGATAGGACTTCGTCCGATTGGTTCAAAGGGATACCGGCATTGAAATTGCCATCACTGGCAACATATCATTTCGGCTGGCAATGAATGAATAAACGACTACATAGGGTATACCAGTTTGAATGATGTAAGACAGTTATAACACAAATATCACAAAAATTAAGTTCACGAGGGCAAACAACGCACAACTTCAACTAAGGGAAGTGGTCGATTTGAACCGTAAAATTCAGTATGTTTGGTAAAAAGCTTTAGGATCACTTTAAGTAATTGCCAAATAAAAGGTGACATATGTTTATCTTGACATCTAGGAATATGCTCTATTCCCCCGATTCCCTTTGGCTCCACGGTTATGGTAAATCTGGTGTGATGCGAGATACTCACCAATTGGGCCATCCAGCCTTGCCTTTTTCACTACAACACATAATTAAGATTTAAGATCATGTTTTATATGGATGGCATCACTAAGCCAATGGCTTGTTTTCAGGATGGTCGATGGTTTACCTCATATAGTTGGTACTCCATGGGTGGGCTTCCTTTATGTAACAATGTGAGCTGAATCCGACGAGGGAGAAAGCTTAAACTGATACTCACACTTCGAAGCGAACCTGACCTGCCCGGTCTAAAGCTGAATGCATTATCCATTGAAATGAGTAGGAGGCAGTCTAATGGCGGATAACTGTCCCAGACGACATGATACAGTATTATCTTATTTATTAGGCTTAATAATGGAAACTAGATCGGAATTCCGCATCCCAGGTTAAACCTGGTAACTAAGCGTTCTGTGAACTGAGGAGCGATAAAGCGTGACGAGGAACAAAACAGCTGACAATTATGAGCTGATAGCTCCAGTCGAAGATTAGCTAGTAAGTACACATATATGGCCCCTGTGTGCCATGACACAAACGTTCGCCAATACCTACAGGCAGTGATCATCCCATATTTATAGATGAACCAATTACACACGTAGATGCTGGCGCCATCACAGCACAAATGGTAGCCATTGAGTGCAGACCGAATCATCAGTCCGTATAAATGCCAAATGTACTACTTTGGACTAGTGGGGAGACCAGGACAACTGCTGTTAGTTTCCTTGAAGAAATATCGGTTCCATAATTGCATGTCTTATGGCAGTAGCTGAAAGGTTCCCTGGGTGGACAGTGAGGAGCCGGGTTGGGGGGGTATGACTATATGAGGGATGGTTGGCTACCCTCTCTGCTCAAGTCACTAGTTAGCTATCCAATATTAGTAATCACTAAACTTTAAAGCTATACTGATACTGGTTAAATATACCATGGCAATTACATTTATACACTTATAAGTGACAAAGTTAGAAAACGAACGCTATAAGTGGTAATGACTATAAACTTTGTTGGTGAATGGTGATGTACA
>Ga0224511_10004739_pt1 | contig 10411 bp, 8 predicted proteins | sample SF_May12_sed_USG_2_FD_169988 | JGI IMG/M metagenome (GOLD analysis project Ga0224511, IMG submission 169988) | Sediment microbial communities from San Francisco Bay, California, United States - SF_May12_sed_USGS_8_1 | ecosystem: Environmental > Aquatic > Marine > Sediment | place: USA... | reverse complement strand
TTAGTATCTATATATAAACAATGTTTTAGCTTTAATATAAAATTATGATTTCAAATTATAATGATTTACATTGTTATTGAAATTTAAAAACCATGGTAGAACTTATATTCTGGAAAGAAATCCAGAATAAACAAATGTTTTGCAATTCTTTATAATCTTAAGCAATGAGTAGTCTAATTTGACGAATGGGTTATCTGTTTTGCCAAACTATTTTTCTTGACTATATATTTGTTTTCTTCGCAACACAATACTAATATAAATTGAAGAGATGTTCCAAGAAAGAATGTTGTAAACAATGTAGATTTGTCAAGTTAAAGGGCACCATGACAAAATGGCACGAACAAAACCCAACACACAGAACGACACAAAAACACGTAGAACACCATGACGCAACAGACATGAAGAAAAAACTATTTTCACGCATAGTTCCATGAGCTACATGTACATTGAGTGTAACCTTAATTGCGTATTGCGCCCGCTGTGTGAAGTGTTTGGGTTGTTCAAAATGTTTATAAATAGCAGCACATTGCTTGCTTATTGTAAATCTCTTACACATGATTGGCGAGACGAGTGTTCTATCGCTGTCGTAAATCTCATCTGTGTCCCATTAGGAAGACGTAAGTAATGTGATTGTACAAATGTGCAGTAGCTATTTATGTATCTCTTCCACCGGGAGAAAAATATATGGGAGGCGTGCGATTTTACAGACGCAGTAGATGCATACCATTTTACATACATTAACCTTTGAAGCGAAATGCTTCAAATATTATTATAATTAAAATATAATTATATCACCATGCCTTACATACATTTATTTCTATTTGTGTACATGCACTAACAACATTCTTTAAAATAAGAGTGATGCACAAATATTTGTTTTAGCGGGAACAATGCTAATTGAGAACAGGTCACCGTTTGCCATGAGGCGCCTTACATATATTATACCGAATATCCCAATTTGTAAGCCTTAGCAATCGTATGTTTGCCAAAGTAGGACTAATATTTATACAAAATAACGTTCGGGATAACTACGTGTCAGGCGTGATTCAAGAAGCACACTGAAGATAATCAAACGATCATTACCTCGACGTTTATCGTGAAGGACACATGTGATAAATGCGGACATATTTGAGTTATTTTCCCGTTTGCCTGGACTAGGCATATTGTTTATTTTCTAGATAAAAGCTTATTGCATTAATTTAATTATGAAGTGTCGAAGCATTAACATTACTGGTTGTGTTTCCGCAAAACAGGATTGGCAAAATATCACAATGTAGTGTACCATAGCTCTCGTAAATCAATTTTGCTTCACATCAGCAAAACAAAACAGGGCAATTGCACAATCATTTCCAATAACAGTCCCAAGAGCGTTCCATTAGCATCGATATACTGATTGCAGTCTTGCATTTACTTTGACACACGACGCGAGAATACTCAATTTATGACATTATGAACATGAAAAACATTTGTCATTTGCTTGGCGATCCAACACACAATCTGTATTCGAACATTTAGGTAAGTGAATCTTTGCACACTTGGAAATACAATTTAGGAATGAAGTTAAATTTCATCAAACTAATCCTTTAGTTGTTCACTTTTGTATGGTGTTTGCTAAGGCATTCATTGGAAATGAGTTGTTTTTACAAATGATTTTTCCATGTTCGATAAATTATCATTTACATTCAATAGATTGCATGACGAATAAATATAAATTTAAAAAAGCAAAGACAACATCATATGTCGCACAAAATATTTGAGAGTTCCATAACAAAATGATCCTTACAAAACAACTGAAACAACACCAACCAAACATTTTAGAACTGCAAAACATTTCACGGGTGCAACAAACAAAGTTTTCACTTGCGGACGGTTGCTTTAAATGCCATCGTATTTAACATTTCGCCTCAAGAAAAGTATCACATATTATGTAGATATTTTTAGAATATCACTTGAAATTAAGTATCTTTCTCTTGATTCCTGAGGACTTCCTGTTTTCTCAGACTAATAACCGAAATAATTGGATTTTTGTATATGGTTCCACGTTATATAAGATTTACTGGTTTTAAGATTCCTATGACATTCGCTAACGTTTATCAGGAAGATCAAATATATATTAATGCCTTTTTTGACCGAATACTTTGCCATGGTTCCCACTTTTTGCACTCCCATAATTTCCTATATCGAGCATGGTTAAACCATAAATACGGGTATTTTATCATATTGAAAGCAAACAGTTTAAATGTTGTTAAGTGGTTGTCATAACAAGTGATTGCACTGTACAAACAATGCCATACCGATATTTACACCGAAAAACAACGACATGTCACTCAACCATTTTATAACACTTGATAAATAAGTTATGTGTGAATATTATATCAAAAATGTAACGCCCCTAAGCATATATTTTACATATTTTGAAATTCCACTATGATACGTCTGGAATAATTATGTTTACCTTAGCCTAATTATTATAAATAATCTTTGCAAAAGTAATTGCAAACTGTCGTGACAAAAATATTTTTGGATAAAAAACGTAAAAACACAATAACAACAAAACAATAAAGGTAAACATAAAAAGCCTTGCCAAAGCCGGGAATTAAACCCTGAAAGTATCGCACCGCAGTCTCATGCGTAACCGTTAGAACACTAAGACAACTGAACGTATCGTCTTAACTGATGAAAAGGAAAGCCCTCAGGAAGCATAGCTTGCACGAGAAAACAGCAGCCTCGGTTTTATTGAAGCCGTTCATTGAAGTCAAGTTATTTAACTGTTTCAACGTAATGGGTCGAACCGATAATAAATAAAGCCAAATTTGCCGGCGATACTTTTTCAACAAAGTCGTTTGTCTTTAATGTTCTAACATGCATGGGAAACTGTATTTGGGAGTTCCTCATATTCACGGGAGTAAGATTCACTATTTAAGCATGGTTTATAGTAAGATGTAAATGATTCTAATAAAAAGATGCATGGGCGGTAACTCAACATTTCTTGGAGATATCATTCAAGGAATTATAAATAAAAAAGAACAGAAAAAGAAAAATCCGAAAAACAAAAAAGAATGTTTCTAAATATCTGTTGCGTCATGGTGTTCTACGTGTTTTTGTGTTGTTCTTTGTGTTGGGTTTTGTACAGGCCATTTTGTCATGGTGCCCATAAACTTGACATATCTACATTGTTAACAACATTTTTTCTTTGAACATCTCTTCAATTTATAGAAGCTTCATGAAGAAATAACACTTGGAAGAACTATTCTACTGTTTGTACATTGAAGATAATCGATTGTTCAATTACTCGTTAATCTTCAACCATGACATCATCATGGCGGCATATTTACGTCGTATCTCATGTGCTTCTCTGTAAACAAACGCAAATAGAAAAATAGCATTTAAGAAATTAAATTAATCAAAACTGTTTTCCTACGTATAACACGTTGCAATGGTTGCTTAGGCTTATAACAAGAAAAGCACTATTGAAAACATCAAAGGGCGACGAAAATAACGTAGACATCAAATGGAGAACGTACATTAGTAGACTGCACTATACAGAGTAACTTAAAGCTTACGGCGTTAAGTTGAAACACAATTACAACACTGCACTACTTAATTACTTGTAAATTTTATAAAACATTTGAATCCTTGACACATTCTGTTTATACTTTTTTAGGTTATTGCGTTTCCATATATGGAATCATAAATTACAATGTATAACCAATTTATGGATGAACTGCTATAGATGTAACACAGATAATACAATTTGTTATTTTAACATGGACGACAAACGATTTTTCAATTACACGAGCATGTGCAATCGGGACACACAATAAATAATCATGATGGCATATTTACCTAATTAGTGCGTAGCCTTTAAGATCGAAGATAATTTTTGGTTGGAAGATCAATCTGAACTGTGTCTCGCATGAACATCCATGTGTCGGATAAAGGCTTGAATTGATGCATTAGTAATATTTAGTTCTACTGACGTTAAGGTATACAGTATCTGCAATAATTTGCATCATTCCATGTAGTTAAACTGTGATAGCTCTGAAACATGAAAGGGATTGCTATATTAGGCTTGGTATAATTTACTGTTCTGCCTGTTTGTAGACATTAAAAATACAGTTTTCCTAAAACATTACCAACGCGTTCCATTGCTATCGTAAATCTGGCTTATGCCAGATAACAAAACTATTGTTAATGATAAATTGATTCCAATTGGTGTTCCCGTGGCGAATTCCATTAGGCTCGATACAACTTTCTTGCCGTAAATAGTTTTCCTTAAATAAACTACGACTACATTAAGTATTATTTTGATAAGACATAATAATACTCGAGAAATAAAATCCGAGGGTCTCATAAATATATAATCAACTATATTTATCAATATGCATTTTATGGGGTACTCAGTAAGTAAACGATTTATTAATGCAAACCGATATATAACCATTTAAGCAATTCAATTTTTAGTGCATTTTTGTATAATAACATGTTATGATAAATAATGATTATAACATGGGAAAACAATATTCGAAATATTTTAAGGAATCAACAATAACGTTGACAACTGTTATATCATGAGATAGACTAGAATAAAGGTTCATCATAAGTATATACCGTTAAAATACTCATCACTAGTAAACAACAATACAACAACAATTGGAAAACTGCAGTGTGCACTTGGTAAACTGCACTATAACTATTATCTTTGGGTGGAAACTGGTACCGAGTACAATCAGTGCAATGTAGAAGTAATTTTGAAATAAGCGATAAGCTTGCATCAACACAATAGTAATGACAACACATGAATTGTTTTAAAATACAGTTTAGTTGTTTAAATATTGTCTTTAAGTCAATTTAGGTAAGCAACCCAATAACAATAACATACCACTAACAATAGGTTCACAACAATCATAATTTTCACGCAATGGTAAGTTTGTGCCTTATTCTGTCATATTTGTCAAAATTAAAAATATCCAAGTTGGAAGAAAAAAATATAGTTTTTATACAAATCTTATAATAAATAATTTTCATCAAAAAATGAAGCAGTTAAGAAGTTATTTGTTAGATATACAATCTTCAATTTACTTGAACAAAGTTGGCACCTTTTATGATTAAATTCTATGTAACGTCAAAATGACGTTCTAAACTGCTCCGTGCAGTATCAACGCATTGTTGATAAAATTCAATATAAAAAGTAACTGTAAATATATTTTACTGATATTTCACAGGATTATTTGAAACATGTTATGTTATCATTGTTGTAAATATCAGAAACGTAGGTTAAAAATGTAAGCGTTACAGCCCCAGTTCTGAAACTTTATGAATGAACCTCGTATAAATACTAACTCAGCGTTTCTGTTAACAAGTCATTATAAATTGTTGTAAACAGTATTAACTTCAGCAGACATACTGTACATGCCATAGACGACGGGTGTAAAATAGCCGCACAACAATGATTTACTGAACACGAGCACAGTTAGATGTAATTCGTTTGGAGACTTACCATCATAGGGGACCCTCATTTTACTGTAGATATACGTCAAAGCACATACTGAAGTGTACAAAAATAAAAATGTAGTACCGACGTTCAACTATCATCACTCTTTAACTATGATCCCCATGGGACTGTAGATTATTTTGGACTCGTTAATAGACGTACCTTAGTGTACAACAAGTTTGTACATATGTTTAACGATCACCACCCTTGTGTGCGCGAACTGTAGTGGCAGTGAATAGATTTGCGCTTCAAGGTTTTTTGTCATATGTATTAAAATGGCCATTTTCAATAGTTTTGAACAAGGATTTTCTAATTGCAATTACGATTTTTATGTGTGTTTCTCTTTATGTTTTTACAAGTAATTTACGAGTAAGAATGATTTAATGTTGCAAGTATTTATAGCTGAATATATAAACTATACTAGATCTATTTCGATGTGAATCGTTCTGTATTTTTAAAGTGTTTACTAGTCCTTCCAAGAATGTCTGGGTAGGTAAATTGACCACCGTGATATGACAAATTGACAATGACAATAACAATGGCATTGACATCAACTAATAACAAAAAGTTTATTTGTTTTGCAAGGCCTCAAAGTACAATTACAAAAACTAATAATAATGGCATAGATATTTTATTAATTAAAATAAATCTGACTCGATTTTAGGAAGTTTTTTGCTTTGTTTTCACATTACTAGTTAGTAATTTCTTGACATTTACACTTGAATTCAAGTCGTTGTTATGGAAACAAATGAATATCACTGTGGAGGCGGAACACGCGATATCATTCGTGATTGTCCTTGTACGATTTTATAAATATTGAAATGGCATCATACTTTACATCTAAATCTAAATCTTATAAAATCATTAAAGTCTGTTTATGATTAATTGTCAAATCCTGACCTTCCCGTTAATATTTGTATTACAATTGTATTTTACAGCTTTGTTAATAAGTTTAACTTAGTATCGATAAACACATCTTTAGCTTTAATATAAAATTATGATTTAACATTATTTTCACGTTCTTTGGCTGACATAACAGGTATTGTACGTTATAACATGTAAGTACTTATATTAAAAAAAAAATAGCTTTATTCTTTTTTGAAAGCAATGGGGAGCCTACGTTTACGAATTAATTATATTTTTGACAAAATATATTTATTGTCTATATAAGTTTTCTCTCTTCGCGACGCAATACTAAAACAGATAAATACTTTTACTTTCACCTGATGTTTTTCACGCGAGTACTATGCAGTTTAATCTATATTGGAAATTGCGTGCGTATTGCTGTATACCACTGGGTAATGAGTCTAGGGTATTACAAAGGTTAATAAATCCCAGCACATTGCTTGCTTATTGTACATCTCTAACACAAGATTGTCGAGACGAGTGCTCTGTGGCTGTCGTAAATCTCATTTGTGTCCCATTAGGAAGACGTAAGTTATGAGATTGTACAAATGTGCAGTAGCTATTTATGTATCTCTTCCACCGGGAGAAACAGATATGGCAGGCGTGCGATTTCACACACTCAGTGGATGCATAAAATTTTACTTAGATTAATATTTAAAAGAAAATTAAAAGTTAAACTGTTTAAAGTTTCTACAATAGACTTTTCAAGTGCAACCATCATTTTGCATTACACATGTGGAACATAAATGACAATACCATAATTAGCGTTTAATTGCCCACACCAACGGACAGACTAAGGAACGAATAATTTAATTATATCATCATGTCTTACATACATTTAGTTTTACATTGTGTACCTCACTAACAACAGTCTGTTAATTAGAGTGATGCAGCAAGATTTGTTTCAGCGGGAATTATGTTAATTGAGGACAGCTCACCACTTGAGTATAACATTCTATAGTAATTTCGTCCAGAGTAACCAACTGAGGGTGAAACCCACCATCTCTTAGCGCACCGGAAAACGATTATATCCAGAAATTCACTTATTAAACATTAGTGTTTTTAATATCCTAGTGCATTTTTCACACAGCATATTTATTTTCAAACTCTATCAAACTGAATGAATGAATCATTTAAGAAACTGCAATTTGCATAATCAACATTTTTTCAATATTGAAGAAGAGACTCCTATGTAATTTTGGTAATGAAGTAAAATTGCAAAATGCTAGCAGAAATATAAACGACATTTGATACTCAAACTATAAACAATAAACAGCCTCGGCACAAGTACCATTTCCATACAATTATGTTACAATAACTAGTATAGCTATCATTATTATGCGAATATCTCTGAATACCCTAGGCTTATGTCATGTTTCTATTATTTTAGGCGACGTTCTCTCAATCCCTTTCAACCCTTTTTCATCACGTCGAAATATTTAACATTTAAACACCCAGAGGATTGTCCGGCTCAAGTTACTTTAATGCTGTATAACACCGTCATCATTTTCCATTTCGATTTCCTTTTATACACTCCTTTCCTATCTGTGCTTATTATTCGGAGAAGACGTTAACTACGACTGGTACTGCGACTGTAACAAGGACGTGTGCAACTATTTTAATTAACTTTAGCAACACAGTGTTAAAACATGGTGAACAGTCGTTCAGTAAATCGCATTTTCTTGTGCATGTTTTACCAAAATAAACAAGTGAATTTCAATATGTTTCAGACGGAGTCTATTCCTAAATATAGCGGTGAAAATGTCCACGAACTGATATAATTTAATCAGACACGGTTGAAACATACCATCAGACGTCCTACATATATTATAACAAATATCCCAATATGTTATTATTGAAACACAATAACGTAGCAATCGTATGTTTGCCAGTAGGACAAATATTTATTAAATGCGGGATAACTACGTGTCAGGCGTGATTCTAGAAGCACATTGAAGATAATCAAACGCTCATTACCTCGACGTTTATTGTGGTGGACACGTGTGATAAATGTTGACATAATTGAGTTATTTTCCGGTCCGCCTGGACTAGGCATATTGTTTACTTTTCTAGATAAAAGCATATCCATTAATTTAATTATGAAGTGTCGAAACATTTACATTGCTGGTTCAGTTTCCTCAATGCAGGATTGGCAAAATATCACAATATAGTGTACCATAGCTCTCGCAAATCAAAGTTGCTTCACACCGGCAAAACAAAACAGGGCACTTGCACAATCATTTCCAATGGCAGTCCCAAGAGCGTTCCATTAGCATCGATATACAGATTGCAGTCTTGCATTTACTTTGACACACGACGCGACAATGCTCCATTTATAAAATTATGAATATGACAAACATTTGTCATTTGCTTGGCAAGTCAACACACACTCTGTATTCGAACATTCAGTTAACTCCTGTGTGCTTCGTTGCACACTAGGAAAATACAATTCATGTATAAAGTTAAATTTCAACAAACTAATCCATTTCTTGTTCACTTTTGTCTGGTCTGTGCAAAGTCATTCGAAAAAGAGTTGTCTTACCAAATGAGTTGTCGATGTTCGATGTATTATCATTTACATTTCAAAAAATATTTACAATTAAAAGATTAAATGCCAATAAATTAATTAAAAATATGCAAAGGAAACATGTTGCAAACATGTAATAGAGTTCCATTACAAAATGGTCTTCACAAAAGAAAGACGCTGGCTTAACAACAACTAGACATACATCACAGAACAGAAAAACCTTTCACGGGCGCAAAAAATAATTTGAAATACTTTACATGCGGACGGATTGCTTGTAAGGCCAGCAGTTTTAACATTTCACCTCAAGAAAAGTTTCACGTATTCTGTAAATACCTTTAAGAATATTGCTTGAAAGAAAGAAAAGGTTCCTTCTGATTCCTGTGGACGTCCCTTTTTATCAAACTAATGGCCATAAAAATAGGTAAAATATTTCACATCACATAAAATATAATGATTTTAAGATTTCAACAATATTTTTCAGCGTTGACAATGGAGACCAAAGCCAAGTTTAATAAAAAATAATTGTACTTTGCCACGGTTCACGCTTTTCGCACATGCATGGTTTCTTTTATCGAGCATGGTTTAACCGTATACATTGTATACTTGTATTTCATAACATTCAAAGAAAACAGTTGAAATGTAGTTGTATTGAACAAGTTCAGACAATGCCAATACCTATAATATTAGTTACACCGAGAAACACCGTCATTTCACACAACCATTCTATAACATTGCACGTATGAGATGTGTGTTAAATATTATAATTTTTTTTATAAACATTTTAAAGCCTCTATGTCTTTTTATACATTTTGAAAACACATTCCACTGAGAATCGTCGGAAATACATTCCGCTGAGCATACACAACACTATTTATGGTTATATAGTTCAACATACAGTATGTATCCTGGATAACTGGTCTTGGATGACCATGTACCATCATTTCATAAATAAATGCTTTTAAGAAGGAAGTAACACTGGGGAGAAACATTCTACTATAGTACTTCTATTCTACTTATATTCTATTTGTACATGAAATATAATCGATTGTTTAATCAATTTACGTTATAGTCCATATGCCTCTATGTAACAAAGCGGAATATTATTTTAAATCGATAGATTTACAGTACCTTTTAAGAAATTAAACTATTATTAAAGTAAAGCTTTTTTATATTTAATACACTTTGCAATGGTTTCCCATGATGATAACAAAAAAGGCACTATAAAAACACCAAAGGGCATTGAAAATAACATTGGCAACAAATGAAAAACGAACATTTATTAGATTGCACTATATATATAGTCACTTATGAAATTGGAGACAAATAATAAATGCACTATATTCAGTAGTTTTAAAATCGCTGTCCACCTTAAATAAACAAGAGGGCCCAGAGGGCCCTGGGTCGCTCACCTGAGGAAAAGGTCAAAGGTCACAGTGGAGCCAATAATAGAGAACCCCAGGGGCATAATTTGAACAAATTTGGTA
>Ga0224511_10004738_pt1 | contig 10413 bp, 8 predicted proteins | sample SF_May12_sed_USG_2_FD_169988 | JGI IMG/M metagenome (GOLD analysis project Ga0224511, IMG submission 169988) | Sediment microbial communities from San Francisco Bay, California, United States - SF_May12_sed_USGS_8_1 | ecosystem: Environmental > Aquatic > Marine > Sediment | place: USA... | reverse complement strand
AAATAACAGTTTTCTCAATCAATCCACTACAGAATACATAAAACAGTTCTCAAAAACAATGGAAATATATAGATTTACATGAGCATATGTCTAGAGTCACGGCACACATCAAGATGACACTGGTGACTTCGTTGACGTTTCGCGTTACTACAGCATCTCGAAATTGCTGTATGTTATTTAACACTTTTCAAAATATGCTCCTGAATGCTCGATACAAAGTTAATGGCGATGCACCTGTTGACATTGATTAACTTTACGATCGAAGACTCGTAAATTTTGCACGCGACTGACCATTACCGTGTCTTCCAAGAGGCCCGGGACACAGCAAGGGTGCACTTAGTGTTAATGATCATACCTTGACCAATACTGACCTTTAATCATTTAGTTTGATCACACCATTTATGGCTTAAATGGATTCTTCTGCCCGACCCTCGCTTTCATCAAAGGAAACATATGTGCTAAGTTATTTTAGAATCCATCCATTTATAACGACATTTAAGACTGGACAAACATAATCCTAACCAAATTTGATCTTAGTCCTCTTACCACACCATTGAGAGAATAAATGTGCTTCTTTTGTGCCACACTCTGTCTCATCAACGTTAACATTTGAGCCAAGTTATTTTTAAAATCCATCAATTCATAGTGGAGCCTTTTATGAGTTATTGTCCAGAATATGTTTATATATATTTGGTCATGGTGACCTTGACATTGACCCCACCAGCCCTACTATTAAACATGACCTTTATCTTATGATGTTTCACTGGTGTACCAAAAATTGTATAAATGGGAGAAACTTTTATAAGTTATCGCCTTGAAATTGTTTTTCCTTAACCATACACATTTATTACCTAATAAACCTAATGATTAAAAAAAATTGATTGGCAATCTTGCTTAGACTATAATGTTGCATTGAAAGCTTATTTTGCATAATATATAAATTGTGTATTTTTACTTAACACTGCTAGTTTGATAAAAAGAAAACAAGTAACTCAGTCCCCATGACCTAGTTATCCAGACTAGTATAACAATTATTCCTGTGCAGTTTTATCAAATGGGACCAACCAGATTAGGAGGCCATTTCAAGATTTTCGTTTGTAATTCAATGTCACACTGTGACTGCTAGGGTGGGGCCATATTTGTCTAACTATTTTTGTCTTTGGCTTCAGACAAGATTTTGTAAAAATCGTATTTTGTAAACCCATTTGCTGACTTGAAGATTGAAATAACTAAATAAAAGCTTCATACTTGACAATGTTTAAATCCAAGAAGATATATTTAGCAATGTTTGTCTAGACCTCAAGATTATACTACATAATACTAAGACTGTAGACCCTGTTTATAACCCTCTTTTGGCCCCATGATCCAGATGTTGGCTTAGAATAGGATGATGGCAGTTGAGACTAGAACAGTTTCCTATGGTAAATTATTGGAATATTTACTTATAATTATGCAATTAATAATTATTAATTTAAACATAAACATGTTTCAACCCAGTGTTAAATGCCTGCACTCTATAAAACAAAGAGACACAGTGGTTTAAGAGAAGAAAGATAATACTAAAGTTAACTAAGGTTCATAAAGCAGTTGAGGAAGAAAAGAAACCAAAGCAGTTAAATGATACCTTTTCATGTATGTTTAGGTTTAGCTTTTCAGGTGTATTTAAAACCTAACGCTAGACACACCCTGTAACCCAAATATTTACCATTTCATCATGGTTTGACTCTTGACCAGATACAGGAAGCAGGAATTTAAGTTTTATGACCAACAGGTAAGTGAAAAAATATGTCTTTAATCGCATATAGTTTTATTTCATATATTACATCTATGTTTATGTACATATTCACATTTTTCTTATAAATGATCAGTAGATCAGCCATTAAGACTTCTTCACCCTTTTAGTTGCATAAATGGTAACTTGTCTTATGCTGTGTCATTTTTACACATAATGTTGTCAGTATCATAATATTTGAAAAATATATAATAATAAATCTAGTATTACTCCACAGTGTGTTTTTTTTAAACAGGAAAAATGGGCCAGACATGCAAAGCAATGCCCAAACCTCTAACAGAATACTCCACAGGTGACCCAATTTTTTGTCAGCGATGTCCCAATGTCCGAGCCACCGTACACTGTGTGGATTGTCAGCTCAACCTGTGTCCAAGCTGTAAGGGCGACCACAATGAATACCAAATCCTTAACGACCATCGGCTGCTCACGGGCCAAGAAATACGGTTGCTTTACATAACCAAGGATAACAGAGATGACCTGAAGAAATGTTCTGAACACCCACAAAAAAAAGAGTTCTATGATGAAAAGAAGGTATGCGCTCCTGACATTGAAGACATGGCTGTAGTGACTCCTGACAGAATTCTAATCTCCAACTACACGGAGAAGTGTGTACAACTGGTGGACACCAGGAGAGGGATAGTGTTGTCTGAGTTACAGCTACTGGATAAACCAGGGACCTTGTGTCTGACTGACAGAAACACAGCAGCAGTGACCACGGGAAAGAATATCCAGATGATCCAAGTGAATAGAGATTACAATCAAATTACTAAGGGCAAAGTGCTGACTGTGAGTGGCAACATATATGGAATAACATGCAGCCAAAACTCCCTTGTGGTGTCCTACGGCAGTTCACCTTGGTTAGAAGTGGTATCAATGAATGGACAAGTTCTTCAACAGTTTGTCAAGAGAGGGCACTTCAAATCTCCCTTCTTCATGTGCACAGCGCCTGATGGTTCAATATTCACATCTGACTATCACAAACACACAATAACAAAGGTAGATGAGAGCCTCAACATTCGACAGACATTCACCAGCCCACTACTCAAGAAACCACATGGCATCACTGCAGTGACGAAGGACCAAATCCTAGTAGGCAGTTACTGTAACCATAGCATCGTGCTGCTGCAGCCATCCACCAACACAGTGACCACACTGCTGGGGGAGGATGATGGGATTGACACCCCTCACTCCCTGGCCTACTGCCCTGACCTAAAGAAAGTCTACACTGCAAAATGGAACACTAACATTATCGCAGTCTACCAGGTAAAATCCCAGAGTGGCGTCCTTACAGCGTTCCCACAGCGTTCTAAAAAATTGCAGATCACCGAGGTGCGCGCCAAGATGCGCGCTGTGCCATCACCTAGAACCCTATGCCGCTGTGACTTGGCGTTTGCGTTTGCTTTGGGAATGCTGTTTTGTTATGTTTTGCTGTTGTTGTGTTTTTACTTTTTTGTCCTCTACTTTATACTGCCAAAAGTCAATACTGCTACATGACTCTAACACACTAACACACTATTTGTCACAAAATTTTGCAATTCCTTTTGCAATGTTAATTTATTTAGTATACTTAACATATAGCAAGATTTGTGACTGGTTTTAAGGGTAAAAAGATACAGACCTAGCAGCTTTAAACGCTATGATCGCTGTGAGAATGTTGTGTGCACAACGTGATAACTCTGTGTGCGTGGTGCACACGCTGCAGCAACTGCTTGCGCGCCATAGGAGCTTCATGGACGCTAAATAGACGCCGTGGGAACGTTGTGAGGACGCTGTGAGAACCTTGTGTACACGCTATAACTGGCAAATTTGATATTTAAAGGCATGTTTCGTAGCCACCCCACAGTGCACTGACAGGTTTTAAGAACGCTGTACAAACTCTGTGGCATTGCCGTTTAGTGTGACAGGGGCTTAACATAAACTGTCCCTGACAATATCTCAAATACCACAACCATGGAATTATATAAAAAATCAGTGTTATTTCCAGAAATAATCTTTGATATAACTTTTTTTAATATGTACATTGTAATAAATGTTTTGTGGTCCCAATTACTCTAAATTTTATCTGTTCAAATTAGTTTCTATTTGTTTTCCTTATCCAACATGTTAATTCATTAAAAACTAGACGGGTGCTTTTGCAAACAAAAGCAATCAAGTCCTTTATGCCATGATGGAGTGGAAGATGAAAAACATGTACTTCTTCTTTGTCCAGTTTATACAAGCATAAGAGCTGTCTTATATGAAAAAGCAACGGAGATATGTCATGGGTTTCCTAGTTTTACTGATGAAAATAAATTTAATTTCATTCTTTCCAATGCTGATTTGTTTGATTTGCTGCCATTGCTTTCAAATACTAGAAACGAGGAAAAAACACCTGTATCAGTTTTATTTTTAACATTGTATATCAAAGTAAGTAAAGTCTTTTTTTCATCACTGTATATCAAAGTAAGTCAAGTCTTATTTTTAACATTGTATACCAAAGTAAGTCCTATTCTTTCTCTGTTTTAAAAAGAACATTTTACTTTTAAACTTATTACTACGTAAATGACAGTAAACAGATGATGACAACCTTTTATTGCTCATGCTTAGATATTATACTTCTGGGTTGTTATTACTTTGTACAACTTTTAAAACTGAACTATTATTAACAGGTATTTGTTGTTTTTATCTACAGGATGAACAAGTATTTTTATTTATGTAGATAATTTTAAGAAATGTATTGTATATCAGTTTCATATATTTCTTATTAGAATGATCATGCATATTTTATGCTGTAAATGTGTGTAATATAATGATGCATGATTGAGACTTCAATATACTATTAAAATGTCTCCCCCATATGTCACTGGATGGAAACAATTGTTGTTTTTTACATAAAGATAGGATCATAAACATGAGCTATCACAGGAATTGATGGATACCCATCCACTGCAACATGGGCAAGGGGGTTAATTTGTTAAAATGGTTAAAATGTTTAACCTTAAGAAATCACATATCATAATTTATAGAGTGGACATCAAATGCTATCATACAATGTTTAACCTTGAACTATGACCTTCACCTTCAACAGACCTTGGTCAAACATTCGCATTGCATATTGACTCATCATACTTGACATTTTTACAGAGTTATTTGTAAATCCCACAAGGGGTGCAAAATATATAGAGCTGACATGATGTCTTTAACCTTGAACTATGCAAATTTATTTTTAATTCCATTAACTTATAGTGAAGTCAGAGTGGAAAAAAATCATTATTTTAAGCAAATTTGACCTTTGACAAGAGTCTTGCATCTTTTACTCCGTCTCATCAAGGTTATCCTTTGTACCAGGTAACAATAAAATCTGTCAAATCATTATGAAGTTACGGCCCAGACAAGCTGAATATTGACGCAAGCATGCACATAAACACCAAACAAAAAAGTGACACCTATATAGAGCTTACCGCAAGCAGACTCAATACAAAATTTAGAAGCCGGTTAATGACCTTTTTATTTCTCTGAAGATAATTATCCTTCAACCCCCCAGCTATTTTATCTTAAATTATTAAGTTAAAGCAAAACAACCTTTCCCCTGCTACATTTTAACAATTTTTTTTAATAACTGTAAATGATTAACCTGATATTTCAAAATCTCATTAAATTACCCACATTGACAGTTTCAAGGATTTGCTCTCTTTTTTCCAGACATAATTATGTGCCATGCATGAATGTTAGTGAAACAACAGCAGAACGAGTTATTGTTTTGGATAAAGAATGGTTTAAATTTAGGAATTCTGCAAGGTTCATCAAAATCCACACTTCTATGAAAGGTTTTGCTACTGGTCAAAATTTAGAGTTAGTTGAAAATGGAACTGGACTACTGGTATGTTTGCATCTTTATTTATAAGAGCTTGAAAGTTGGAAGTGTTTACTTTCCTTCGTTACTTATGCCTCTATAAGGAAAAGTGCTCACCTAGAATCGGAGCATTGGCGTATGAAGCATCAACAAACTTCTGAAACAACGTCTGTTCTGGTTTCCGACCACGATTTCCTGAAAAAGTTCAACACACTGAGCTACAGTCATAATGCATAAGCATGCATGGTTTGTATATCTTCATCTATACTACTCTCATAATCAGATAACAATTTGCTTAAAAAACAATTTTTTTGCAACAATTGCTACAATGTTAAGAAATCGGGTCTCAAAGACCACCTCATATAAATTAGTATAAACCAACCTATGTCATGTCTGACGGTGACTGGCTCCCCGTACAATAGTTGGCCGTCCAGTTTTCGCACCATATCGTTGGCCACGCCATACGAGTCGAAGTAGACGACAGCCGTCGCCTTGCCGTCACGAACTTTCAGGTGCACACTCTCATAGTTGAAGTTGTGAATGAAGTCTTCCAATGCAATCTGAGACAAACAATTTTAGAGTCTGAGAAATATATCACAAATGAGCAATACAGTGTAGAGGTAGACCAGTAGGTGGGCTTGTTTGTCAGACTACCAAAATAGCACTAGCCTCTTTACTACTAAAGTGGATGATTGCTACCTCACATGAGCTAGATGTGAGGGTTAATCAAATCAGACTTACTGACTGCTATGAAATACTTACAATGCATATTATACAATGAGAATACCCAATATTGAATACCAAACATATACTCACATCTGACACGTCTACAGGCAGCCCGGTGATGTTTACAGCATGGTTGCCAATGGGAACGGGAGGCTCCTCCTCTTCCTGTGTAGGCTCCACCCACCCTTCTGTAACCATAGAAACACACTAGCATGGTACATTTTAGGTTATACTAATTTGTTTAAGGTTGTCTGTATGCATGAAAATGAGTAATAAATGTGTCAGCATGTATTTTTTACCTAATATAACAAATAACAACTGGTTTGATCTTGCTTTTTAGGTCATGTTAATCCTTTTTAGTTTTGTTATAAAATAATCCAGATCCTTTCTCTACTGTCAATGTTGCCTTCATATCCCTTCTGTAAGCACAGAAGTCACAGTTGGTCAGTACTTTTTAAAAGATTTCCCAATATTACTCTATATATATCTGATAGGCCCCCTAGCAGGGCCCCTTTTTTACACTAGGGGCATAAGTTGAACAATCTGTGTAATGGACCACTAGATGATGTTACATACTAAATATCAAAGCTGTAGGCTTTGTGGTTTTTGAGATTTTTTAAGTTTTTTTTTTAAAATCAATAACTCCACTGGCCCCTTTTCATCCTAGGGGCTTTACCAGAATCAGAATAAGCACCATTCTTTAAGTATGCAGGTATATCAGCAGAGACCAAAGCACAACAAACCTGTGAAGAATGCGTTGGGTGGCATGTCTCCCTGGATGATGGGAATGTTAGGCGCGTACCAGACGGGCGCAAACATCTGCGGATCTCCGGGAAACATCTGTGGTGGAGGTGGCATGGTGAAACCAGGCGGGGGAGGGTATGCCAAACTGTAGGTCACTGGCGCGGCGTACTCGTAGGCATCAAACTCCAGAGGCACTGATTTCATTGAAGAGCTAGGACTTATGGATCGTTGAAGTCTGTTGCGTACTTGTCCACCTTCTCGTGGGCGCATTGGTGAGCGATCTCGTCTTGACGATGATGAACGAGGTGACAAGGAACGTCGTCTGTTTGATCCTGGACTGAGTGACCGTTTATTCCTACCAGGTGACCTTTTTCTATCAGGTGACCTAGTTCTGCCCGATGGTCTGTTTTTATCGTGTGACCTAGTTCTACCAGGTGAAGGTGACCTGGTTGGGGAAGAAGGGTTGTATGGTTTGGTGTGGCCGGGTCTATGTGGTGACACAGGTCGTCTGTCATCTCGTACTACAGGGCCAGGTTTTTGCTCTCCATCTTAAACAACATAGGAGAACTTCATTCAGCGAGTATAAAACATATATAGTAAGCACGATAGTTCATTCCTTATTAAGACACAATGCATACTAGGTAATTACTTGTTATGTTGATCGCTACTCAAGGCAAATACATTAACTGATGTAGAAATATAATTGGACAGGGAAATTTTTTTTTGGCAGAACCATACCAGCTGTTCTTCTGTCTATGATTCTTGGCCCCGGACTTTCTGAAAACGGTTCAACAATTCAATATATTGAACTGATTAAGCACAAAATATTTGTTAAAACTGCAAGTAAATTTTGTGAATTCTTGAAACATGTTAACCTCTGCTAAGGCCTATAAAAATACTTGTTTAGAGAGTAAGGATTTTTTTAGGATGACACAATGCTTTGTTTATTAAAAACTATAAAAAGGGAACAAGACTTGAAGGATCCCTGCCATTATTAAGGTAGTGTCGGGCTACTCAAAATATTTTTTTTATGATAGGCTTACCATCATCCCGATCATCCTTTAGTACTGCTCCCCTCCTTGAGACACCTGTCTTACTATCACCTCGTCTCTCCAGAGACTTTGATCTGTTATTGGATCTTTCAAGTGACCTAGAACGTCTCTTGGACCCTTCTGGTGACCTCCGTCTTGCCCTTTCTAATGACCTTTCTCTTGACCTTTTAATCCTTTCAGGTGACCTAGATCTTCTGTGCAACCTTTCAGGTGATCTTTTTGTTCTCTCAAATGACCTTTCTCTTGACCTTTTTATTCTCTCAGGTGACCTTGATCTTCTGTATGACCTTTCAGGTAACCTTGTTTTCTCAAATGACCTTTCTCTAGAACGCCTTGACCTTTCTTTTGAAGAGGGTCGATTTGACCTTGACACTCTTTCCAAAGAAGATGACCTTCTCCTTGAACTGTATGATGTTCTCTTGGGTGACCTAGAAATTAAATATATTGCTCATCTATCAAGTATTCAAACAAAAAGCTTCACAAAATAAACACACTGGTTAATTACTTAAATTCTTACACATTCAAGCAACTCAATTGCTATCACTAGCACGGTTTGATGCCTCTGATACTGGGGAAATGGCGTGGCTTTAGGGCTGCTTATCTTGGTCTAATAAAAAAAATTGTTCAGTTTTAATCAACTTATTTAAGATTATTTTATACCAACCTGAACTGTGTCCAGAGCACTATAGATTAATACTGCCAAAGTTTTGACCTTGGCCTTGAAATTAGGGACGGCAAATTACCCTGATGCACATGTCCATGTGCAAACAAGTAAACCACACGTGTATATGTCAAGTATACAAAGCTGTACCTAGAATGGCTTCTACGTCTGGTTGGAGACACAGATCTACGCCGACCACGTTCTGCTTCCGTGGAGTAGGCCGCAGTCAGCACAGCTAGTCCTAAAAGGTCAAAGTGTTTAAAATTACCAAATAATCATTTATAACAATGTTTTTAATGCAATGGTATGTATTTTGGGTGATTTTTTTTCTATTTTTGTGCAGTTACACAACAAAACAACTGCAACTAAAGAGCAGTTAACCTGTATGACATATAATTGTATTTCTATGCATCAAACAGGAGAGCACAGTATGGAAATTTCAGAAAACGTTATTCAAATAAAAAATCAAACCATTTTTAATATTTTTATTTTAATTGGAAAAGTTTCCCATTAACTTTTGGCTGAAAATTTAGACCAGCCCAGTCATTTGTGATTGGTCAGTATCTTACCAGACGGCGGGGGTGAGTTCACTCTGCCTGTGGACGGTCGGGTCAGGTCGATTACTGGTGCAGGGGTGTAAGAAGAGCCTCCTGAAAAACATGAAAATGAACAATCTTTCTCTGTTTACCCACAATGTTGTCTGTTTTGTGATGACAGAGACATTCCTATTAGCGAATCAAGAGAAGAAGTCGTTTGAACTTTTCCTTATATAATTCAATGTAAAATTGTGACCCCCGGGCCAAGGTCAGTTTTAACCCCAGGGGCATAATTTGAACAACTTTGGTAGAGTACCTCTAGATGATGCTATATACCAAATATGAAAGCTCTGGGCTTTGTAGTTTCAGACAAAAAAGATTTTTGAAAGTTGCATTTTAAAAACCTATTTTTTAACCCAATGACCTACTTATGCAACCAATCAGAACCATTTGAACAATTTTTGCAGGGGACCACCCAGGGACCATTCCTGTCCTGTTTGGTCAAATTCTTATTAGTGGTTCAAGAGAAGATGTTGTTTTAACTTTTCCTTATACAATTCAATGTTAAATTGTGACCCCCGGGCGGGGTCAATATTGACTTAAGGGGCATACTTTGAACAACTTTGGTAGAGGACCTCTAGATGATGCTATATACCAAATATGAAAGCTCTGGGCCTTGTAGTTTCAGACAAGAAGATTTTTAAAAAAATTGCCTTTTGAAAACCTATTTTTTGACCCCGTGACCTACTTATGCAACCAATCAGAACCATTTGAACAACTTTGGTAGGGGACCACCGAGGGATCATTCCTGTGAAGATTGGTCAAAATCCAACGAGTGGTTTCAGAGGAGAAGATGTTTAAGTAAAAAAGTTTACGCACGATGCACGACGGACGACAGACAAAGGCCAGTCACAATAGCTCACCCTGAGCACTTTGTGCTCAGATGAGCTAAAAATGGCAAGGTTCTGCCCACAGCTCCGACACAACAGTACATAAAGGAAACAGAAGAAATAATCAAAGGCATACATACATTGGGCCAGTACAAAGGAGTAAGTGAAAAGGAATTTATT
>Ga0224511_10004737_pt1 | contig 10415 bp, 10 predicted proteins | sample SF_May12_sed_USG_2_FD_169988 | JGI IMG/M metagenome (GOLD analysis project Ga0224511, IMG submission 169988) | Sediment microbial communities from San Francisco Bay, California, United States - SF_May12_sed_USGS_8_1 | ecosystem: Environmental > Aquatic > Marine > Sediment | place: USA... | reverse complement strand
ACAGGTTGATGCTGACCATGGCAACGGCAATGTTGATTTGATAACATTTGGAGATGACTGGTAAGTGTGGTGAGATGTTTATGTTTTTGTTCGCACATAAAATAAATGTGACAATGTGAAAGGCCTATCCGACGATAACAATAGTGCGAAATGCAATTCACTTTCCACACATGCTGTCCAGATTTCCCGGAATTGTCCCTGAATTTTGCCCACTGTCTCGGGTCCCTGAATTGCCCTCAGCTGTCCCGGAATTTTATTGTGCTTACTCCAAATGTTTCTTGGTGATAGGTTTCAGATACACCACAACCACAATCTGCACTAATTGATCGCTTTCATATCTAGCAGTCTAGCAATCTTCACTTCCTGCAACCTGTATGCTCCGCAATCACCAAATAATACATGTATAGCGGTTGTCACAGAATTCTACTAGTTTACACGCGACAATGGTGACATTGTGCAGATAATTCCAAAATGTCCCTGAATTTCCAAAGTCCAAACTGGCAGCCCAACACATGATTCGCTATCATATGGCAAGCATATTAGTCTCTTGTAACACATGTACAGGTTGAATATTGCAGTAGGTGGTTGACATCATGACATTGCAGTCATTGCTCACAGATGTTTTATGATGTGATTTTGTTCATTTCAGCAAGTACAATAATGTCACTGCTTCGATGACAAAGCCATATAGTGGTCATAAGGAAGCATATGAAAAGGCAGCTCTCGGTATGTCCAATTTGTCACATTTAATTAGCTGCCATAAGCCTCCCAGACCAAATTTACACTGCAGCTGTATATGTGGTGTGACTGCAAGCCCAGCGCTCTACCACTGACTGAGCATAAACCCAGGTTCAGACGAGGGTCATGTCGAACTTTCAATGGGAATTTGAGCTCCTAGCAGTAACCCTAGCTCAAAAAGACGTGTGCAGCCAAGCTGTTGCAAGCCCTCTGAAGGAACATGAGGGATGTGAAACAATACAGCTTCAACTGCACCCCCCCCCCCCCCCCCGGTTTCTGGTAGTGATCACCACCAAAATCATTGGTTTATGAACTATGGGTAGTGCAGATGCACCAGGAAATGTAGCATATAGTCACATCCCTCAAAGAACAAGGAAATCCAGCCTCATGTGGCCATTGTAAGATTACAGAACACCAGGGTTTTTAATTATTTGGCCACATGGCCAACTTATTTGGCAGACGTCCTACACCTCAAGTTAATTCAGAAACGGTAGGAGGTGAAAATTGTCTGAGGATCTCATACTTGCAGTGGTAGCCAGGTATGGCCCCAACTTAAACACAAAATCTTGAGTCAAACGCTCGCACCATCGACTTGTCTCGCTATTCACATGACAGAATTTTAGTCCAAGAGGATCATTATCACTGATGGAATTTAATTGGAAATAGGGCATAGGGATGTTCTATGCTGAAAGCCAAATTATTTTGACAGAATGGGCTGATCGCAAGCATCAATCGCGAGACAAAGTTCTTGTGAGAAAGGCATTAGACGCAGCGGAAAAGGCTAGTCAAGCTCTCATACCCGGTTAGTAAGATTGAGGTACTAACCTACAACTATCACCAATAGACTAAGGCTGCATGCTGACACTATGATTCTAAACCTGAATCTCTAGTGTCGAATAATATAACATTGACTGGTGCAGGTTTTATTTTTCTTTAAATAACTTCGGTAACATAAAACGTGGTTGGGAGGAAATTTTTTTATGAATTCGCGTGCGGCAACTTTTTAGTGACTAGTTGGCTTTTTTCTTGGGCAAGATGGAATAAGGTATGTCTGCTCACCCGATGCCTATGTGTTTAGTCATTGATGAAGAAAACTTTGGGTTATACAATAAATCTTCTCTGCACTGGTTTGTGAAGCTTTCATTGCTGTCGTCTATCAGCACTCCATGATTGTCCAATGAAAAAAAAGCTACTGGTTTTGGTATCTCCGTCGAAATTTGTAGCATTTGAAATTGAAGGTAAACACATAAGATGACCACATTTGAAGAGAAAAAACTTAATTTGACAAATAGGTTTTATCTCTTAACAAAAATGAGTGCTATTATCTCAAAGTTTTGCTCTAGTTGAGGTAAATCTCCAATTGAAAGCTTTACTTCCAACACCTTTGGGTAGAAATTCTCACTACTCCTGTGCTGGGTGTATATGGATACTCCGAGAATGTGACCAAGATGATGTATCTGTAATATAAAGCATCTGTACTCTTCTATTAGTTAGGAGTGTTGGTTCTCCTCTGAAGGTACCTGGCCACAGAATGATGAGATCCTCTGCTAAACTAAAGGAACTTGTCACTAAGCACGCGGGTAAGTAGGTCAGCGGACAGTCGTCTGCAGAGGGTACGGCTATCAATGCTTATTCTTATTCGGTAGTTAGTATTATAATGGCACAAAAGAAGCCTACTGTATAAAAAGGAACCTAATGATGTAGATAGCAATAAAATGCTACACTGCTACAAATCAGTCTCGAGGAACTCTGCTTGCCGCAGCTATTTGAATGCTTTGGTTTAGTTCTGCCGAACCAAATTTTTCTGCAATGGAACTCCATACACATTCAGAGGAAAGATGAAGACTCCAGAGAGTTCAGTGCAGCCAAGTGGACGTCAATGTCTTCGAAATTTTTTTTTATCATGACATGGTTATTGTCCTTTTTGACAGAGGGTGGTGGAAGTCTACGAGCACAAAGGCAATCTGCTAGTGACACGGGCCAGTCAAGGGTTAAGTCAGCTGTGTCTTGTGGCAGCGTTGGTTCAATTAAGCCAAACTCATCGACTTCATACACAAAACTAGAACCCAAGAGCAAGCAAAGGACTACTAGACCCCCAATTAATAATCCGCGGTCACGTAATGAGGACGAAACCCTATCGAAGCAGCTTCGTTTTTCATTGTCAGAGCTAGAAAATACAAACGGCCGTCTTCGTTCACCAAATGTAAATCCACCGGCAAAACTACCAAAATTGGACAGTCCAACACCCCCAGTTATTGAACCGATATCACCCTCACTAACGCATGCTAACTCGCCGAGGAAACTTCTGCTGCGGCCATCGACTAAGATATCATCCTGCAAACCACTGCTATTCCCTGCCAGCGTCACTGACTCGCGTGTGACCGGTTCTATAGAAAAGCTGCCATTGAAACCTGAAGCTGTGACTTATGTACCGGTTGTTGAACCCACTCAACGACTCGATCTATCACGTGCCGGAAAAAATAAACGTCAGCCGAAGAAGCGATCCCATAATAATCCCAGACTTGCAGCTAAGTCTGTTCTGTTAGCCGCCAAGGCCTCAAGTACAGACGTTGAGAATGGCATATCTAAAGAGGAAGGTAGTGATAGATTATGTCCGCAAAGCCAAGATGAACTGAAAATGCGATCCCCTCCTATTGATCGATCGGGTGATTGCCGATCCCAGTGTACCTATGAAAAGTTTAATCTTGATGAGTTTACACCATGGGCGACTGTAAGTATCTATGTACCAGTTTCTTCATGAAATTGGTGTTTTTCCCCTAGTAAATTTCAGCGGAAATGGAACCTTTTATTTTTGGTCAATTTGCATCTAATCAGTTATATAAAGTTGAGTTTGTACGAGCGGCGCCGCCCCAGTATCTGCCGCACATGGCGTTAGTGGTGGAGAGGGGACGCCGCATACTGTATTTTTCAGCGTTTAATGTGCAGGGACCAATGATAGCGCGGATTAGAGTTTACCGCTCTACTAAGTTTGCCTATAACCTATATACCAGAAGAAAATTTTTCCAACGTATGTAAAATCTGCGCCATCGTTGGTCCCCGCCAGTTCTACGTGAAAGAAACTAGAGAACGCAGTTTGTCAAAGCAAATTCTTATTTATTACGTATTCTAACTTGTGTTAGGGAAATCTCACAGCATGGGCTAATCATCTGACAACCAAAGCTGAAAGTAAGACCCTAATCACTGTAATCACTGCTCGGATAAACGCCATCCAGTGGTCAACAAGGGCCCTGTTTATTTCATACATCTTCCGTTTTGTCTCTGAAAAACCTCTTCAACATATAAGAATTGTGTACGCTCTTCCGTACCAAGGAGTACCAGCACCGATTGTTTACCACTGATTCGTTATTCTAGAAATGCAGTCACTGACCCCGCTTTATTTATCTCGTAGTCGAGTCAGAGTGCAACTGAACCCGACAGCGCAGATCAATTGCTGACTCCTCTCAGTGATGCCAATGATGATGATGACCTGCTGCCATCCTATGAAGACCTTCTCAATGAGTCTCGCCTGGAAATAAAAGTCGGCAATCTTATCTGGCTGAAATACCGCACCTACCCTTGGTGGCCAAGCCTGGTGAGCATCCTTAACTTCCCAACCTTCCTGATTGGTCCCCTTTGTTACCTATATATGACTAAATAAACAGACGGAAGAAGGTGTCTTGTTGGTATCCATCCCCGATGACCGAGAGTCTTTTAATAAGGAGTGTACACAACAGCAGCCACCGCATGGTGGCCGCCGCATGGTGGCCGCCGCATGGTGGCCGCCGCATGGTGGCCGCCGCATGGTGGCCGCCGCATGGTGAATTAGATGAAAATAAATTTATTACAGATTGTAAGGATTAAGAATTTCAAGCAGAAGAAAGTCAGAATTAAATTCCTTAACTCTGAGAATGTACCATGTGGGTGAGTATTTCCCTATCATAGTCATGCTTCAATCGGTTCACCTTTGGCTGATCAACAATGAGGTAATTTTTTAATTCAAGTTAATATGTGGGTTGGAGGTGCCTTTCAGTTTGGCCACCAACCTCCTTCAGCAGATCTTTTAACGGCTTAGTTCATCAAGATTTGAGCAACTGGCACGAGTAAATATCCCTAATTGATATGGACAACATGGGTTTCATGGGATTAACATTGTCGCGGCAATGCACCCCGCAGCAAACCTAGGCAGCCCGCAGCAAATCGTTGTGGACTTGTCATCTCGTGTCGTAGGGTACATTACAATACCACTGACCTCCGTACAGATATGCCACCCGCATGTGGTTTGTCAGTCATATAGTCATATAGTAGAATTAGATAACTTGGAGTTTGAGACTGACTACAATTCGTTCAATCCGCTACTACTGGGTCAATGGCTGAGTCAGTCAGTCAATGACTCATAAAGTTAGTGAATTACTTGTGGCGTGGAGTACTAGTGTGTTGAGTGTAGCCTACCCTTACTGCCCAACTAAGTTACTACTATTTACTGTCCCGACAGTTTTAAAACCATTGATGGTAGATCTGTACGGAACTCAGCGGTACGGTAATGTACCCTGCGCATCAGATGACAACTTTGCGGAAGTTTGCCGCGATCCCAATCCCATGAGATCCCACGTTGCCTTTAAAATGTAGATGATGGATTTCTCTGCATATATTCAGGATGTTTTTGTTTTATTGAGATAATCGTTTTCTGTTGAAATTGTAGTAGCTGTAACCACTAGCTTAGTTTTCCCGGTCTCTTGAATCAACTTTCTCCTCGAATAACTTTGGGAATAATTTCTCATCCACCTGTTATGGCTAACGAATGTGTAACGTTCTTTGACGTGTATACCTTTTAGGTATTCCGTTACACTTCATGATAAAAATGTCTGTGAATATCCCGGAAATAACTACCAAACCTACGTGAAAGAGGCAACGAGCCGTGACGAGACCAGATTGAGTGTTGCTAGGGCAATCGAACTCGCCGACAGCTTCTTAAGCCAGCGGGCACTAGGCGAACAGATAAAGCCTATCCAGTATTTCTTCCCAAATGATGGTTAGTAGCAGTTCATACTTTTTCCAATAGTTTGATACCATGCGATAAAGTGAACTCTGATGGCAGGAGTAGACTCTCCACCACCAAACCGAATCATATATTGGCTACATGCATGCGGGTTGATGTTTTTGAATTATTTGGTTCTGTGAAACCCTAATTTCTCTCTGACTGCCCACTGTTGCCTGAGCCCTCAAATGTGTGTTAACTGATGACATAAGGGTTGTTTTGAGATTGTGTGGACCAGGAGTTTTTTTTTAACCATAGGTGTCGAATCCGAGTCTGAGACTTCATCGGAGAACAGTGAGGCGCATGACAGCCCGATCACTGATCACTGGAACGCAGCAAACGAATCACAAAACAGTCAGGATGATTCACGCGACCCCAGTTTAGTGCCACCACCTGAATTCATCTTCTCAGAAGAAACTAAACGCAGGTACGGGAGTTGATAAGAATACACAAAGAAGTGCTCTATGGTTGAAAGCATAGATAAAGTGGTGGTATTACTGCATGGACCAATCTGAAGACTATTCTGAGGGTGACTCTCACTAAATGTGAGTTCCTTTGTGTGTTTGAATTATCTTACTGGCTTTATTAATAAATAGATAGTAAACACTAGAACCAACTATGGAAACACCCCTGGTGAGATCAGATGTAAGTGTGTCAGTTTACTGTCACAGCAGACAGTCTGTGAATGTGTTTAGCTCTCATTATTAGCCCTGTTTCATGTCGCTGCAGACAAAAGAAGAGAGAAGCTTGGTTAGAGAAAGTTGCTGCAAAGGTCGCTGGGCCTGCTTGCAAGGTTTGTTCATCTCTGTATTCTATGTTTTATCTCATTAAACGCTTTCAATGCCCGATACCAACTATTCCCTCATCGGATGAACATTTCTGGTGTTTAATGATGTGACGCTAAATAACTTGTTTTCCACCAATTTAAAAAAAGATATACTGAGCCAATCATGTCAAACATAGTATCACCTAAAAGCTCCAAATGTAGTCTATTTAATAAGACCCTATGACCAAACAATCACTAATATTTATTTTTTCAGGGTCGGCTTTTATAGAGTAGATTGGGAGCTTTCAGAAGATACCATGTTTGGCTTGATTGGCACAGTATTTGTGTTAAAAAAACTTGCTTGAAAACAGGCATATTTTGTATATGATACAATGGCAGTCTTGCTTTCGTAATCACCAGAGGGTGGGGCGACGACTTCCGTTGTCCGATCTCTGTTTCTATGTCTCTGCAGATAGCTGATCGGCTTAAAATGGCTTCATATAATATTTGTAGAAATATTTGTTGGCACTGATGAAAAAGAAAGACCTGCCTGTAATCACTCATAGTAACATTTTTCTCGGCCCCTTCTCTTTTGCATCGAATGAGCTTGTAAGTAAATTTGTGTAGAAGTCTCTATTGTTATTGGGTTATTAGAGAGGTTGCGGAGTTGCGTACTGCGCTATGGAACCGAAATTTTAGCGATTTCACCTACTAACATATAATGACTCACTCGGTCGCTTGCTCACTCAGTGTAAACATTGCTCACTTTGGATTGGTATTACTAGCCGAGCGATTCAGTCCACATTTTGGGTACAAATATATAAATATACAGTGAAACTCGGCTAATTCGACCTCGGATTACTCGAAAACTTGCTTAACTCACACCGGGTTTCATGGTCCCTGCCTAGGTAATGATAATTTGCTGGACATATCTCGAACTATTAGACATAACTCGAATTGATAAACTGCGGCTAGCGCCATCAAATTACCTTTTCCGTGGCTGGTTGTGTTTAAATTCTTGTGTAACACGCTTAAATTCATGTTTTTCTTTGCACATGAGAAGAAAATCTGACAAATTTTAGAAAAATTTAGCCAGGAAATGGAATACACTGGAGCGAAATGGACTCGCTACGGTGACCACAAAGGGAGAGCATAACTCATAAAAACTTTTCATAACACAAACTTTTTTGGTGGTCCCCTGCAGTTCGAGTTATCCAAGTTTCACTGTATCTGGTATATCTGGTGATTGCCTACAAACTGCGGCAGGCTCCTGAATGGTTTTGTAAAAGGCAGATAGTCATCATAACACCCCAAAAAGGTCCTAATCTGACAAAAAATACTCCTTACCGTGGGTAACTATGATCAATTAGGGCTCACAATGATCATTTGAGGCTATTCAATGGCCGCCAAGTCTAGGTACCCCAGACCCACTGCCCCTACAAATCATTCCATTGTATTGGAGTTGTGTTCGTACTCCAATAAAGTAGCAAAATAAGACGACTCGGAAACTGTTGGTTGCCACAGACTCATCATTTTGTCCTTTTTCCAACATTTACCATTCTCATTTTCCTGTATGTGACCAGACCCCACATTCACATGAACAGCACCTTCTCACTTCTTTATATCCCAAAAATCTGGATTCAACTCTGTTCTATAAACCTGAATTTTGTAAGTACCGTTGTCTGAGTGTGGTTTTGTTCCATGTGTTTGTTAAGGGAGGGGATAAATTACAATTTTTATTTATTTTATCAGGTGGAGACACTAGTGAAGGGTGTGGTAGATGTGTATAAGAACACGCTTAGCGATAAAGAGAAAGAGTGTTTGGTCCTGCCAGGCGTTATCTACAACTCCATTATACCAAGGGTAATATGGCATTGACAGTCAATAGGAAACAAAGGACGGTCCTGAGTTGGTGTCATAAGCTGGCGACAAATTTTCTTGATTGTTAGTTATAAACTGCTTCCAATTAAAAGCCAAGCAGAGATGAAATCTGTTAGCTCCGCATTAATGCAGCGGACGAAACAAAACCTGCTTCTATTTGCACATGAATGATTCTGATTTGATCAACCATTCGCCAATTTCAGGCCATCATTTATGGGATTACCAAAGTGGACGGCAGCACAAATCAACAGGCTACTGAAAAGTTCTTCTCAAACCTGATGTTGGAAGAGGAACATGAGAAATACTCACGCGATATAATCCACCAGGGGTCACTTATGACGACCGAGGAGCGAGCTCATTATCGCTTAATATTCAGTTCAAGCTGACCACTATTCTCTTAATACAAGCATTTTTCAACGGTGTATAGTGTTCTCCATGAGATAAGCATTGCTTTTTATAGTCATTATGAATGGTATGAAGCTGGAGTCACTGCATGTACATGTGTATGATCTAATCTGCTAGTAGATGAGTCCGCAACTCTCTATCTGTATATACGCGTACGTAGAACCACCCTGTTATAAGCTCAGTCATAAAATAGTAGTCAGTCTATTGAATCATACACGTGATGCAAATTGTGTGCATGGACAGTTTATCAATGATCAGAAGAGGCAGTATCAGTATGTACTTCCTCAGTTGATCTGCCTCTGAAGTATGTGAATAACGAAGCCATAGGGTTTATTACCGCTTTCCTCCATTTTCACCATGTGCCTATGGATAGTGTGTACTTGACCAGGTAACTTGGCTTTTCGACTGTAGTGAGTAGGGTAGAGTGGAGGGGATAGGGCAAGCAATGTTAGAAGAGCTAAATCATCTGGCTAATAAAGTGATAGGTAGGCTCACTCTAGTGGCTTTTTATATAGACCGAGCTAGTCCTTGGTAAACGGGTGTGCTTAAGGAAACGCACTAGGATTTGGTGAAATGTGCACCATTTTTGTTTTCCCAATCAGCATAATTTTTCCAGCCTAATGAAACATCTCTGAATTACCAATATACACCAGCAATGTGCTGATATAAACTGATCAGAGCATCATTTGATACGTACATAGGAGATATGTGTGCTCTTAATCTCAAAAACCAAATTTTGTTATACAGTTGTATTTAATTACATTACACTGTATATTATGTAATTATAGCGCATCATGACTAGTTATTAGTTTTTCTTGAGGGTATCAAAAAGACAGGATAGTGTTCTCTAAAATTCTTAGACGTCATGTTCATCACCGCAGAAGATATAGAAGTCCGACAAAATATTTTTTCTTGGCATCGTACTGTAATTAGGACTTATGTATTATGATGATATTTTTTTTTGGCATCGTACAGTAATTAGCACTTATGTATTATGATGATATTTTTTAGAATGTGATCCTAGGATAAATGTATAATGTCGTAATGGCAGTGACTGGGATGGATGATAAGTTACGTATATCATTTTATAATAACTCTGTTGTCTGCTCATTAGTTATGACGACGATGATGGTGGTTATATGCTATGAAATCTTTGATATACTTATTATATTAGATTTTTTGCGTGATTTCGGTCAGTCGCAATCAAACAATTTTTATAGTTGCAAACGACACAGTCGCAGCCAGAAAACTTAAGAATATTTTGATTGCGTCGGAGTTGTCCTCTCTTGACTTTAACTCTCGCCAATCCTTTGCGTTTCGTTATCCCAACGTAGTAATCAAGTCTCTCCGGTGTGAGATCTGAGCCTAATGTGGGCGTGCCGGTTACTTCCGACAGGCCTGACGACGCGGGCAGACTCGGCACTTCAATACCGAAGCTCGAGCCAGTAAGTGCGTTCTTTACATCCGGTAACCTTAACATTTACAACTACCACACTAGCGCCTACTTTCAGTTGCGGAATGCTGTTCGCGGGATTTCGGTCACAGACCGCGGCCGAAAGTGAAAGATGCTTTTCTAAACCACGCTTTTCG
>Ga0224511_10004736_pt1 | contig 10415 bp, 12 predicted proteins | sample SF_May12_sed_USG_2_FD_169988 | JGI IMG/M metagenome (GOLD analysis project Ga0224511, IMG submission 169988) | Sediment microbial communities from San Francisco Bay, California, United States - SF_May12_sed_USGS_8_1 | ecosystem: Environmental > Aquatic > Marine > Sediment | place: USA... | reverse complement strand
AAACTACTCGATATAATAGTGAACAAACAGTTGGGGGGAGGGTAGACTTGGGACTTTAATAAATAATGTGTGATTTGATATGATAGTAAAAGCATATGGTGTCATGCTGAGGCCAAATTTGGTATGTGGACAAGACAAAATAATTAATTTGCAAATAATAAAAAGCTGTGAGACCCCCTATTGGTAATGGGGAGACAATCGCGACACGCTTTTATAAAAATGGAAGACTGTACTTACTTCCCAATCCTGTAATATACAACTATGATATTCAGAAGGTAACAAGGTAGGATGGATAGCGTATAGACATATAATATGTATTATATACGTACAATATACGTGTAATATACAACTATGATATTCAGACGGTAACAAGGTAAGATGGATAGCGTATAGACATATAATATGTATTATATATGTTTCTATATACATGTATGGTGTTATATGTCTATGAGCTAACATAAGTAAGTCAGATGCAGTTTTACAGAATAGGCCATCATTTTCCTTGTGAAAATGTATACATATGGGTTGCCCTCTTTTATAAATTTGATAAGCTGAATCCGTATCTGAGAGGGAAAAAAGACAAGATGGCACTCTAACTGTAAATAAACCATAGGTATTAGGTCCTAGCCCTAGCACACTATCCACTAGGTCATTGTTTGGCCCAAGAAGTGCTTGCTTCGTTGCCGAAAGGCTGATCATTGATCAGTTAGGGGTACCCAAACCAGGATTCTAATCAAGGTTTTCTGAAAGCCGATTCATCATTCACTAATCGATCACTCTAGTTAGTTTGATTTAGTCTCCATTCATTACTGTGACATCATAGCATCAGCAGAAGCGAGTCTGAGAAAAATTTGTGAAAGCCAACTTTACTGAAAGGCAGCGTTGCCAATGATTAATAGAGCCATTAGTTAAACCAGTGATACGGGTTTCATATGATGAAGAAGATGGATAATTCTTCAATTTGCGCTGCTTGCAAAAATCGAACTGAATCGGCAATCAGTCCGCAGTACAATGCTGTTCCCGAGGCTCATCTCATAGAGTTTTAATGTTATCAAGCTGGAACAGATTCATTGGACACGCTTTACATTTTCTGGAAAAGGTAGACAACTCCGCAACATGAATGGACACCAATGCGGAATTGTTTGCTCCTTAACATAAAAAAGACCACTCGTGATATGATTATAGTGATTCCTGCGTAGTGTAATGTATTTGTGAAGTCAGAAGAAAACCAGTTTGCTTGACCTTGAGATTGGCGATAACCCATCTATTTATTCACATCAATGATTTGAACACAGGAAAAAGGCGGTAGGTATTTCATACCTGGTAATCGTAGTACTGTCTGCCCCGTGTCTTCAGCTTTCTCGGAGTTGGATTGTCCATTTCTTTGATATATTCACTGACTGACATGTTATTCTATAAATAGATATTTATGTAGTTTAAACTGGAATTCTATTCAATTTTAATGCCGGCAGTGTGTTAACTGTTGGTCCGCGTGTTCCTGACTGAAAGGTAGCAACTACCTAAATATGATAAACTTCCCCGTATATAAGTGTAGAAAGATATGACGGCATAGTAATTAAAGGAACTTGGTATGGTCTGGTTAAAAGTTACACAAGTATAAGACTAATAGTAAGAAAGCATTTCCTGGTCTGATTTGTTCTACATTTAGATACAGGTGCAGATTTTGACGTTCTGCATGATACGCAGCGCTATTTTTGATATTTCTCATCTCCCACATACATCAAATCTTTTAATTATTGATATCGGACAGCTAAGTCTCCAACACTGCATGGAAACACAGATGGAAACATTTGATGGATTGGAGGCTAAGAATGTGAATAATTTAACATTACAGCACATTACTGAGGGAATCTTATGCTCCTCAGACTTTCAGGTCTCCATGATAATTTGATTTTAGGCCAGATCTGCACCGATACTTACTGCATCTAAAGCTGTTGCGTCTCCTCCGGCCTGGTTTACCAGAGGCCCATAGATTTGCCTACGGAGAGGTGAAGCGGCGGCATAATGAAGAGGAGTTCTAAGCAGGTTATCTCTCTCTTTTACTAAGTCTGGTGTCTGGTCAATCATAAACTTCACCATATCCGAATGGCCGTACAGAATAGCCAGGTGCATGAGAGTACGACCATATCTATCTTTAGCTGCAGGAAAGAAAGTGAGGTGAAAGTTGTCGAAGGAAATGATATAAAGAAAATAAACAACACCCAAAGTCAACTCTGCTCTACCTGGGAAACCACTAACTCAGTGCGAAGCATAAATTGTAGCCCTGAGAGGTTGCGGGTCAGTCAGCTAGTCCGAGATGTGAACGGCAAAAATAATTATATTGAGTCAATAGGGAAACAGTTTTACTCAGACAAAGGCTTAGTATGAGTTAGTTGTCCAGCTGAACTTCAGTTACTATAACATTGTACCTTGAAGAAGACGTTTTTCACCGAGATTTTTGGACATGAACTTGATATCCGCTTTCTTTACAGCATCTTGCATGGCATTGATCTTGACCTGTATAGCGATAAATTAGAATATACATTATGCGTGTTACAAAGGATAACTTTATGCTAGATATCAGCAAACCATGTTCAGATCAAGGAATCGAAAAGGAGTTACCCTCCCATGGGTGCCCAATCTTAAAAGGTTAGGCATGGACCACTGACTTTAGAATCCTAACCATGGATTTGGATCAGGGAGGACCAGATCAGTGTGAAAAATAGGTGAACAAAGCCACCAGCCTCAAAGGATAAGTCTATGCTGGATATTACCAAAACGAATTTATACTAGACAATGACAAAGAAGTTGTCTTCTCACAGGAATGAACAAGTGGTCAGTCTTAAAAAGTGAAACATGGGGCGCTGACATTATAATCTCAAGCATGAATAATTCGGATCAATGCAGGAAAAAGTGTGAATAATTCTCTCAATCATAACGCTAAACTCATTAAGGCTTTAAGCTTTAGAGCCATACCCTGGTGACGTCAACAGCATCAAGAAGATCAACCATTTCCTGCAAGTTGCCGAGATATGCGAGTTCGCGGGCGGGCAGCATCTTTGCTTCTTTTTTTCTCTGATGTCCTTTGATATCCAGAAGATGGTCATATGACTCAATGATGAGTGTCTCCACATTGTGATACTCATCATTGGTAACCTGTAAGATAGATGCATTGCGCATTGGACATTGCAAGACGCTTGGTTTTTACATGGTTGGTTAGGCGACTAGGTCCTTGGACAAATTTGTGACCAACCAAAGCTGCCTGGCTCCACGAGGTTTGATCCTTAAAATTGAAACAGACTTGCATTTTGTATTTGTCGCTTTCGTGATTTTCGTGATTTAACCGCTGTGAAGTTTCACAACAGGCCTGATAGTTAACTAGGCTGACATATGGTATAGTTGCTATAGGCCCATAGAGGAGGTAACTCCATAAGTGGGCATCATATACTTAATAGAGATCGGTATTCAATGATGATGAATGTGGCTCCTGAACTAAAGACCTTTTCTCCTAGGATCAGCACGCTATTCGGCCAGTGTGCGATCACTTCGTCCCTGAAGTTGTTATAGTGCTGCATAGTTATCCTCCCCCGCGTGTTGTGGAGAGATTGGGCAGTGATAGCTAGTTGGATGCACTTGTTTACTTACTTTATTTATGACGTAACTGTCCATCATTTGCATGAGATTCTGGGCCATTTCAGTGCCCAGTGCTTCCAAATAATCTCTCGCAGTGAATCCTTCACCGTCCCGAGCTCCGAGATTAATCTTTCGATCCAGTAGTGTCTGCACTATGTCAATCTTCAGCTGCAGAATCAAAGGTAATAAGGCTGTAAAGCAGTAGTACATACATTTATAGCTCATTTACATAATTTTAAGATGTTGCTTTACACTGTCTTTTTTTGCGCTTCCCGCAATCTTGATCTGGACTGTCTGTTGACACCTGCTTTTGTTTAACTAGAGAGTATTTCCATGGACCTCAATGTAGAAAGACCTACGGTCTATTAAAGTTATCCATGAAAACTACAATTTTCAATTCAACTTAGTTTAAGTCGCATCAGGGTACCGGCTTGAGTATGAGTTTTAATCATTGCCCAGTACTGCATATATGAATTTTGGAACGAGTCACTGCAATAAACTGATAGGATCGTGTTCTAAGTAGAAGCCAGAAACCTACCGCCTTTCCTCGCAGTTATTTACATACACATACAAACGTCTATATGATATAATAAACGTCTATGGTTTGTTCTCTCATACCAAGCAATATTGTATTGTGATTTTAGGCACTTCATAGTATTAAGAGGACCTACCATACAAAACTAGCCATGCAGCGATTTTTGAGCTCAAATCCTACAAATGTCAATGGTGATGGTAGGAAAGGTATCTGATCTTACAACACTCCTGAGCTCCCTGCTATAACCAGGCAGCAGTTTCTGCTGCCCCGGGAATAAAAATATGGAGTTTTATAAGGAAAAGAAAATGAGGATTTACCTTGGTAGGTTTACGGAGTACGGCTTTGTGTAGCAGCGTATTTCCTAACTCATCCCTTAGATCAACGTCAGCATGGGAAGCAACAACCAAAGTCACAGAGGAGTCTATGTCATCATGGAATGCCCAGAAGGCAGCAGGACCACATGGTGCACATTCTATAAACAGTCGAGTGATTGGTTGAAGTCATGCATGACCTGCGTAAATGATGTATAAACCCCTATAATATTAATCATGGATAGATAACCACCTTTGATGCCTTAGAGATTGTTTTTTTCCCTGTGGGTTGTAATAATTTAGCCACACTATTCACTGTATGTGAATCAACGATTTAAAATGTTTAGAATATCTAAAGTTTAGTAGAGTTTTCTTCGCTTGCAGGTTATCTGTCGTATTTTCCTATTCATTTTATACGAAGAGCTACAGACAGTAAAACCTACTAGGTTCCAATTTGACTTGTATGTCTTGTATGATCCCTTTGCAGTTGTGGGGAAGCTGGCAGGTTAGATACCTGCTTTTTCCCCAGCGGATGTGGCTTAACCAGTGACATAAAGGCTTTACCAGTGACACATATCACAGGTGGCTCAATATTCCATGTTATAGTGAGGCGTATTTCTTGAGCTAGGATTGATGCGAGGAGCTCACATTCACAACAGAAGACCGCAGTGACCGGGGTTCAAAATCTTGAGCAAAGTTCTCTACCAGTAAACCTTACCATAGTCCCTCAAATTTTGATAAAACCACTTGAACTATCAAGCAACCAGATTCTAGTTTTTTAGATGAGAAAAACCTTGAACAGCCAGCTACACATTTACTAGAACAAAGATATTATTCAGGAGTCATGCAGTCTTTAAGTACATTCGAGCCTCAATCCTGGAGCATTAATAGCTAGTGTGCTTATATGGCAAGCATGATGTTAATGAGCTTTTTTCAAAAGCTTCAAAGCAACTCAGCTGACCAAACCAAACCACTACATACCATAAGGTATATCTTAATGAGGACTGTATCTATTGGTAGGGACACTAGGAGGTCTCGAATCGCATACATTACGAATCACCGTACTTGTAAAATTGCATGCTTATGACTTATGACCATGACTGGGTTCTAATAAATGTAACCATAGTCATATAATATTATATGTCAGCCATAGACATATAATCTTATAATGCAATGGATTTGAATGTAACTACTCTCGCGGCGGTACAGGCACACATGCTCATACTTACCAGAATGGCCCGTTGTTAAGTCTGAAAAATCAGCTTTATGCACCAATACTAAAGGACTTTGAGTGAAAAGGGCTCCATGATTACTTAATTTCACATGACCTACGCATAAGCAAAATAATGAAAATAAGAACATTTGCGTTTGTTATTAGACAAATCGATATTCCGAGGCACTAGCCTGTACGAACCAACGGGGAAATGCCTGGGTCAAAAGACAAAGACTCAGCAGGCCAATTTCTCCATACCACAGACATCTGTCAGGATAGGAAAGAGAGAAGAAAGTTCACCTTCATAATGAGCACTCAGGTCTGCACCAAATCTGATCAGGAATTCCACCACGTCCGCTGTACAATACTCAATAGCAGGGATGATAAGAGGACGTGGGATATACTCCCCACTGAGATCTGGCCGGAATCCAGCCAGGAAATGTGGATCGGTCGGGTTCACATTACACAGACCTACAATGGGACGTAAAGCAATCTGAATGAACGCTTGCAGCTGCTCATAGGTTAACTTATCTTTGTTATATGGCAGAATCCCTGTGATGGTAAAATACAGAATTAGATACTTGCTTGTTCAGAGGTTGTGACCAAGCATGAAGCACCACAAGCGGTTCAGTAACAACGCTCTACCTCAGAGTAAAGGCTGTTTTTGTTTTGAGCTAGTATTGAAGTGAGGAGCTCACTTCCGAAATGGGAGCCGGCCATGCATGGGATTCAAGCCCAGGGTCCGACGGCTGTAGTAAAGCACTCTACCCCTGAGCTATCTCGCTATCCGATGGCTTAACCAAACCAAAATGATAAGCCGGGGGTAACGCGATGTATTAGTGTGCTGGAGTTAGGATCCGAGTTTGCTGATTCATAATCACCCTGTTTGCTTGAATGTTTGAGATTATAAATCTGTGGGATTTTCAGTCAGATGGAAAGTTTGGTAGGTTGGCAGTACCATTATAACCAGAGAGTTGTTCCAGGGAAGGATAACTCTACCATTTGAGCCATTAAGAGAATTCTACCTATAGAGGCTCTTTTTGAATTGATCTCACTAAAATATGTACGTAAGCGTCTATTTTAACGGGTAACTTACGTTTTCCTAGGGCTATGAGCATTTTCATTTTGTACAGGTCGCATGAGAATGTGGCGATGACAAACTCATTTGTGTGTTCGTGAGACTCCATCAGCTTGTATAGCTAAAAAAAGAGACCAATTAGTTACCACACATGTAGTTATATTTACATCTTACACTTATATGTTAACTGAACGAGATGTTAAGGTTTTGGCGGGGTAGGTAGACAGAAATTTTTTATAAGGAACCATGAATAAGCGTTTTCAGACAAGCTAACAGAGCCCTAATGTTGGGTAAAAGAGGACTCTATCTTTATTTTAATTCGGGTGGCCTGTGCATTAGCCAAATAGACTGAATCATGTGAACGCAAAAATTCGTGTTGGCAACTGAAAAAAAGTGAAAAACCAACGCGTTAGTCTGTTCGAACAACCGTGACAGCAAGCCAACATATTTTTCTCGCTATTGCACAATTAGCCTCGAGTCGCTTCATCCTAACGTGTTCAGGCCATTTGTCTGATCGAGCAGAAAACTTGTATGTTCAGGCATTACAGTGTGTTTTGGTGCATTGGATTCATGGCAGGGCAACGCGCAACGAATATTAGCTTGTCCGAAATTGCCTTTTGTCAGGCTGAGTATAAATAAATAGGTGCAGTCGCGTGCTTGCGACCGAAGTTTTGGGAAATTTTTCGGTCGCGAGCACGCGATTACTCGATCACGGTAAGGAAATGCTGTTGAGTTCAGGATGGACTCTGATAGGATCAGAGTTGTCCTCTCCCAACTTTAACTCTGGTTAGAGCCGAACAATCGCTCGCGATACGTTATCCCAATGTAGTAATCAAGCCTCTATGCGGTAACCTTGACATTTGCCTAACTACTAGGCTAACGCCTAGTTTTGGTCGCGGAATTTTGTTTGCGTGCTTCGGTCGCGGACTGTGACCGGAAGTGAAAAGGATGCTTTTTTTTGGATAGTGCTTTTCGGCCGCGCTCTTGTGCAATTTAGCAAATTTCGCGACCGAAATCCATTTTGGCCACGAAAAACCCGAGCATGCGAATGCCCCTATTAAATGAATCATTCGCTGGAAGACCGACTGCAGTTACCTATAGCCCTGTTCCTATCTTGTATAACCTCTTCACCATTCTGGTGAAGATGCTGGGTAAACACTTGTTTTAGGATGGAGTAGTGCAAGCGGGCCAGCATCCATGCTCTCATAGCGAGGCTTATTGTTGGTTTTTTACCTAGGGTTAAATTATGAGGAGCTCATACCCACAATGAGAACCCCCCCCCCCTGAGGACTGGGATTAAAATCCAGGTTCTGATAGTTGTCAGCCCAAAGCCCTGCCACTGACCTATCTCGCTATTGCATGATGAACCTGTGATTCCGGATAAAATTTACTTTCAACTGGTTCGATCCAAACCAGCACGGATAGTTATGAATAATCTTAGAAACTAGGTGGATCTTTTTCCTAGGACGCTGAGTTCATGTAACTCCATAGAACCTGGGAACAATGACAGTACGGGGCTTTACCTCACTATAGCCTTTACTTTTGGCAATCTCTTTCAGGAAACGGCCATTCTTCTGTGTTCTGACTCGACACCAGGATTGGAGCCATCGTTTAGCCTTAGCGATGTCATTATCCTCAGCTACAAAAACATCCAAAATATGGTAAAGGTGGCTCTAGTTCAAGTTTATACACAAAAATGCAGAGAAAAAACTGCATCAAATTCATGATCCGTTGAATTGATTCACTGGCAACAAAATACTGTAGTCTACATGTTGAAAATTAGGATTCAGAAAAAAATTGTTGGGACACCTAGCCAGCGACAAAAAAAAAACCTTCTGAATGTCAGTGACCCATTCAAATAATTTTACAAATCTTGAATCAACAACCGGATCAAGCCCTTTTCACACTCAATTGGTAAAGCCCTTGTAAACCAAATTGGTAGAGCCCTAGGGTAGATAGATGGTGAATGCAAGCAGTTATGAGTGTAGGTATGCATGATCATTGTGATGAGAACAGAGCTTCCCGCGCCAGAAGAGGTTGCATGCAGAAGATACGATATTTAACTGATTCACTCACCCTACAAAACTCAGACTGTAATGCAGACAGTGATAATAATCCTTATGGGATACAGTGGGTTCTAACAGATAAAATCTCAGTACTGAAGTGAAATCTTAACAAGAATGATAGCTATCGCTAGCAATCCCATACTCATCGTTGGTGACTCAATAATGGGCCTACATAGGGGCATCACAAAATAACTCAAATCAATGGCATCATGATGGTAATGTTTGTCCTTCAGGCTCAAAGATGACGAATAATTAACAAGGAAGCCTGACTTATGCACAAACTGGTTTAAAGTGAGTGAGATATGCGCATGCATCAGCCTTACTAAGTCTCCACAATGGCGGGCGGACACAAGGATTAACGGCGTGATAGAGCTGTACTAGTGTCTAGTATTAAGTCAATGATTGAACTAGTCGATTGTATGTATCATGGGCCTCACCTGGGGCAAAGGAATGGCATAGTGGATAGCGAACTGGGCCTTGGGCCCGGAGTTCTGCGTTCGATTCCCAGTTCGGGCAAAACCCTCGTCGGTTTCAGATTCCCAATGATAAACTAATAGACTTATCTTCTCTATTAGTACTAGTGCGCAAAGTCCTGATGATGCACCCTGGCAAACGCTGAACTAAAAAGACCTCAGTAGATCAATTACTGCAAACCCGTAACACTCCTCAGGATACAAAAGAAGGAGGAGGCCTCACTCACCTGCTACCCATAATCCAGGTACATCTTTCCTCTTACATCGACTGGCCAAGGTAAATCTACCTTTATGAAGATACGATTCAAGAGCCAGACATAAACCACCAGGAGTAGAGAGGGAAGGATCCACACCTGCAGAAATAACAACAAGGTAGAGGGATAGATCAGTAGTAGTGCGATGGGCTCGTGATCATCAAAATCTGGGTTCGCATCCAAGTTATAACCGGCCCTCGTTGTAAGATTAGCTTCCCAATCTAGGCCTAGCTCAAAACAAAAACAGGCTTCACTATGAGGTGGAGGAACAGACACATGGATACTGTCCCACTCATGATGCTCCATAACTACCCCGGCAGCCTCACCATAACTACCCCGGCAGCCTCACCATAGCTACCCCGGCAGCCTCACCATAACTACCCCGGCAGCCTCACCATAACAGTGAAGTCATACAATAAACACTAAGCAAGTACTGCTACCATGAGAGAAGGCACATCATCACGAATTGTAACACAACACAAAAAGCAAGATTTAGGTCTTTCAATTTTACAATAGTTCTTATGGTCCTGAGAAAACTTTTAAAAACTCACCGATTTAATTTAAAGAAATTATTGGATCAATGTTTGATAAATTCGCTAACAACTCAATTCATTGGGTTATCACATCACAATGACAGATGCTGGGTTAATCGGTTTCACTAAAAACCTACCTATAGTGAGTAGATGTCTAGCCAGTGTTTGGTCCTCCAGGTCGAATCCACGTATTAGTGCAGTTTTACCGGAATCATCTTTCGCGTTAACATTTATACCTAAACCCCATACAAAGGATTAAAGCATAGTAATTACACCAAATGGTTTTAGAATCACAGTAAAACAGCCCATCATTACAGCG
>Ga0224511_10004735_pt1 | contig 10416 bp, 6 predicted proteins | sample SF_May12_sed_USG_2_FD_169988 | JGI IMG/M metagenome (GOLD analysis project Ga0224511, IMG submission 169988) | Sediment microbial communities from San Francisco Bay, California, United States - SF_May12_sed_USGS_8_1 | ecosystem: Environmental > Aquatic > Marine > Sediment | place: USA... | reverse complement strand
GTACGGGTTACACAAAGCTTCCTCTCCAAGTTGTAAATTGTTTAACTACCCTCTGATATGACATTATCGGTGTTGTAAATGGCGTAAAATCAATACATAACGAATAAGCATTCTCCAAGTAGGCGGACAAATTCTAACTGAGTATCTGTTGAAGGGTTAAATGCCGAATTCATAAACATTTGGTTCATGATACAAAAATCACTTTTTTCTAAAGTACCTCAGTAGGATTTTAACATCTTTGCAGAAACTCAGTCCTCATTAGGATACAATATGCTCCAGGTTTGGCAGCATAATGACATTCAAGTCGCCCAAGAAATGTCTCCGCAATGTCTTGAGGAAAGCAAAGGCAACGATGCGCGAGCGTTAACCACGGAGGCATATCCTATTACCTTAAGTGCATTTAGCATGCGCCTTATACTCAGCCGTAATATTATTGTTAAACTGACCAAACAAACAACCTTTTCGAAAAAGGCAAGAATACCTACACATATAAAGAACACTGGAGGAAGGGGGCTGCTTCAGCAACATCATCATAGGTAAGATGGCCCTCGAAATGTTTTATTTGGACAAATACTACTATGTGTCGCAAACAAACGACATTGCGTTCACAGTCTAGTATATGAGTGATTTAATTAACGTAGACATTCAGAACGTTACTGCACATCTCCGTGTCAGACAAACTTAAGGGTTTTGAACTACTAAACCCACATACTAGTAATAAAACCATAATACATTGTTGCAGAGCTGGAGCAGGTAGGGTTTTATGATTGCGTGCCTAGTTCTCGTATAGCAACGGGCACACGAAATCCCTTCTAGCTATGATAATTGGAGCCTATTGTATATCCAATAATGCAATATTCATGAGATGTGAATGTCCCGCCAAGGTACGTAGAAATGGCTGAAGAGCAAAGTACAACTAATATGGTACTGTACATTGCTTTTTTATATGTGCACAATCTATTCAGCGAAGGTGCAACCTAAACACCTAAGGTATAAAGTTTAGAAAATAAATCAATTAACACGTGTCATCAAAGTTTACAAACAAGTAAATATTTGTTATACATTTGTAATATTACCTCATTAAAAACCTATTCTTAGATGTGTATCTTTGTCAAAATTGCGGTGGGGGTCCTAAGCAATTGCTTATTGAAAGTAACCCATTATGTGCATAAGCGGTCCATAAAGATTCATTAACGAAATAATTTTCTATTGTTCGTCTGTTATGAAACAGACATTAAGTATATCGGTTTGTAAGTATAAAATCGCATTATTGTAAGAAGAAAGATAACCAGTGCTGTTATCATTATGGACATAATTATTCATACAGATAAACACTCAACATCAACTCAACTCACATAATCGTACCAGAAACTGTCTTATTTGTTTAAATGGTATGAAGAAAAAAATCTTAGCAATCACTCGCACGAATATATAATAGACAGAATGCGCGAGCTTCATCTGTATAAAAAATGGAGTTAGATCTACTGCACATTTAAAAAAATATTATTTTGATCAATGTTTCAATGGTGTTTCAGGTAAAAAAATATATCATTTTGTAGCAGTATGTTTAAGTATTAAGCATGTACAGTAATGACTTGAATTCCGTTGAAAATTTATGTAGGCATGTGTGACTCAAGATAACTTTTATTCTATATTTGTCTAATCTCTCCGCAAAGGCGAAATCCGCCTCATACTTTGCGAATAAATATCTAAGCAGCAACATGTTAAAAAGTGAACTACTTCTGCTGCCACTGATTTTCTTCGGCATTTGCGAAAACAAAGAAACAGAATATGATTCTGGAGGTAACTATATTTTCCTTTTTGTGGTGCCATAACATTTGACATTTGGTTTCAGAGATGTCCACTCTATCCACTTAACAAGCGGCAGTATAGTCGTAATTAACAAATGCATATCTTAAAGTATTAGATATCAATTAAATCGCAGAATTTGTATATAGTTTAACATACATACATAATGGTTTCAAAGATCTCAATACTGTGGTTAAACCCTGCTACAGTGTATGTCTTATGTCCGAATTCTGTTCCGTGCTTTTTTTGTCTGCAATATGTTTAAAACGGACTCTCTAGTCCATAATAGCGATCATTTAAACGTTTATTTCTTATTGTAGTTTAACAATCTAAACTGCATAATTTGTTATGTAATTGTTGAAAAATTAGGAAAAAATCTAAGTAATCTTTGCAAGGTTTGTTTTTAGAGTGTTTTAAACTTTAATTTATTGCAATGCAATTATTTTAATATTATTGTGATGTCTTTTTACAAAACGTGTGTTTTATACCTAATTGCTTTATTAAGTCAGTGTATTTTGATTACAGAGCTGGCTAAAATTCTCAAGCAGATGCGAGCCGATATGAAACACATGCAGTCAACGATTCTTCTCCAGAAAAAACTCATCAAGGCTCAAGGCGCCCACACCAAGGCTTAAGACGCCCACATCAAGGCTCAAGACGCTTGCATCAAGGCTCAAGACGCCCACACCAAGGCTCAAGACGCTTGCTCCAAGGTTCAGGACGCCCACATCAAGGCTCAAGACGCTTGCACCAAGGCTCAAGACGCCCACATCAAGGCTCGGGACGCTTGCACCAAGGTTCAAGACGCCCACATCAAGGCTCAAGACGCTCGCTCCAAGGTTCAAGACGCCCACATCAAGGCTCAAGACGCTCGCATCAAGGCTCAAGACGCCCACACCAAGGCTCAAGACGCCCACATCAAGGCTCAAGACGCTCGCATCAAGGCCCAAGACGCCAAAATAACGCAGCAAGATGCCAGACTGGTCCAGTTAGAAAAGCAAGTGAGACAGATGACAGACATGTGCAAGGTAACGACAGAAACCAATCATGGACAACAAGGCTTTGAGGATTGGGCGTAGTGAACAACACGTTGCGTAACGCATCTTCTAAATCCCGGAAGAATGGCCCTGGTTAATATGAATTAATTATTTATTAAATAAAATATTAAATATATAAAAAAGAAAATTTAAAATTAAATGTCTAGTACAATAATTACACTGGTTTTAATTATTGACAGTTTAATGAGTTGTTACTTGTTTTAAGGCGGTGAAATTAAAAGCATTGCAATTTGAACCTCGACCATGTACACAAATCATTGCGTAACTGTAGATCGGTTAGTGTCAATTTCATTAATAAACTTATAATTTTTAACACAGTAATGAACAGACGTACAGTACCAGGAGTGAAGATTGGATTTCAAGCCGCCAAAATAGTATCTCAAAATAGTATGGGAACGTCTCACTTAACCTCGGGAACGGAATTAATCCGCAGCTCGGTGTGTGCATCGTTCCTAAAAGTGGTGTATATGTAATCTCAACGACAATGGCTCATGAGAATCAGCCCGGACTTGACTTCTACGGCATTCAGCAGGGGACAACTGTAGCAAACATTCTCTGATCTATTTCGGTGTGGGATCAGTCCACTCAGACCGTGCTGATTCAAGCTCAGGAAGGCGACGAAATATGGGTGACGAACATCGACATTTCAAGAACAAGAACATCCAAGGTGAATATTTTTCGACGTGTTCTGTGTTTTTGCTCTGGGAACAATAAAGGAAATTTGATTCTGTATAAGACGATCAAAATTTGCAAACTATTACATGTAAATGCACATCAATGAGAATAAATTAATAAAAACGTTTAACACCCTAATGAAGTTATGTGTTTTCTTGTACTTATAGTTTACCATCCGTGGAAAAGTTTCTGACTCTTGCTTGTGTAGTTAAAGCTTGTTTGTGGAGTTTCATATTGATGGAAGAAGAAATTTGGAATTATTGATAAAAATGTGTTCATTGCACAGCTTTATTTGTCATCAAAATTAACGCTATGACGTATGGCTTGGTTCGAACGCTGTATTTTGACCATTTTCAATAAGCTTCCCAAAGATCAGTCATGTGCTTAATATTTAACAGCGTGCTAGAGAACTACTTTAGTACCTTATACACGTATTTGATATTCATACATATAAAAGGTAATGAGAAGTGCGTGTGCGGCAGCTGTAAAATGTCGCCCCGTTCTACATCATTGTATAGTTACGTATTTTTGGTCCTCCGGGATTACGGATTGTATGTTATTTACATTTGAATATAGAGTACTGCTCATGCACTAGGGGCGTCAGTGGTGTGGCATCTTTTATTACTACTGATGAATAGCTCCAATAAAACCGAGGCTGCTTTTTCTCCATGCAAGTTATGCTTCCTTCGGACTTTCCCTTTTTTCTAATAAATTTAATTATGCCGAACGGACCAGAGATACGCATTATATTAGAGTTTTAAACAAAAAGAGAAAAAACGTTTAGAAATGAACATCCATTTAATATTTGTAATTCCACCCAAACGAACGAAAGTATTTGCTTGTGTGCGGCTATGTTGGTTACTGCAGTGGTCTGTCAATGGGTCGTGTGTAATACCCCATTGATATAGTAATGAAATGATTTCTAAGACCATTTAAAACCTACCTCCGACTCGAAAACATCGCTGAAGCCTTACGTCTTCATTTAGTATGTTATGGCAGCACCATGCCACTATAGGCATCGACGAAATGTCTCACAAATGCATGAAGAAAAGCATTTGAAACGATGCACGATATCTTACCATGAAGAAATATTATATTGTATTGAGTTCATTTACTATGCTCTTTTTTTAACCGTGGTCTCATTGATACACTGACCGCTAGGTGGTTATCGCATATACAATACATAAAATACACGAAAATGTACTTACTTTACAGAATGTATGGTCCACATACGACAAAATTTGTTGTTTATGCCTCCATTGTCACCGCTCTTCATGAAATCATCGACTTAAAGCACCGATCTCCATGCTTTAGGCTATACCCATTGTTAATGCTATGTTATTAGTCGACAATATAAGCCTTTGTACGTCATATTCTTTACTTTAATGTTATTGTTTGTTGTACATAGGCGATCCATTAACCTGAAAGAACGAATATTATAGTGTTCTTTTGTAATGAAACAGCCACTAGGCTTATAAGTTGTTCGTATAATATTAGTTAATAGTCATAGAAAACGTTACTAGTGTTATTGTCATTATGAACAAGGAACCGATAAAGACGGAATAAATATGTGAATGATATATCTTGATTTTTATTGGCCGTACTTTAATGTAAACATTTAGACCGTGAATTGTAAGGGGACCTCAAAGTTCAGTTCCAAAACACGTTTGGAGTTGCAGTTTGCGTCGTTTGTTCAACACTAAATAACCCAGTTTACGTTAATATCTACTCAAACTTGATTCAGTGGTATGGGGTTAATGACCTTAGCAACTATTTTATGTCAATGGCAAACAGACAGAAAGCGCTGGTTGTATCAATTGTATCAGAAAATTAAAGTCAGATGTACAACACAAACTTTACAAAAAAGGTTTTCGGTGTGCTTCAGATAATAAAGATATGTGTGTAAGTATCATTCACGTACAGTATTTACTGTATAACTACTATTTCTGTAGGCATGTGTGACCCAAGTCCTCTTTCCAACTATATTTGTCTTATCGCTCTGCAATGACGGAGCCACACGTTGTTACTGAATATGTAACGGCGTGATCGTTTGTAGAACTCTTTAAATATTTAGGATGTTAAAAAGTGGAGTACATTTGCTGCCATTGCTTTTTTTGGCATATGCGAAAACAAAGAAACAGAACATGTTTTTGAAAGTAAGTTATTTTTTGCACAGTTCAACATATTATGCTCTAGTTGCGTTTTAATAATGGAAATTGTATTCCACGTCAAGGAGCTTAGTTTTAAAAACGGCGGCCAGTTCCGTTAATACGCGTTTCTTGGTGCAAATAGTAAAGGTGTTAAATAAGCGTATGAGTCAAATGGAAGCTGGATATCCAGCTACAGCTCTAATTCGTTCCCTGATTGGTCAAAAACCAGCTACAGCTGGATTTCTACGGGAATCGTTACGATAGGTACTTTTGGCCCAAATCATGTGCATAGATCTCCAGGGTCACGAGAATCTAACGCTTGGTCTTGTGAACAGCTGGCTGTCTAACACATCTACCAAACCCCATAGAAATGTGTCCGGTGTTAAAAATGGTTAATAAAACGTAGAAATAGTTTACTGTACTTAAATAATAGTAATGGGCATTAATGGCAAGAAAAAGACTCATTAAGTTAACGCTTTTACAATTGTATTTATATGTAAGTGTTTTAAAGGTTATACGCATAGACATTGAATCGCAATTCACTGCTAAGGTAGCAAATTCCTGCTAAAAGCTTTCATCGGAATGGTACTTTCAGTTGTAAAATTATAATTTTGTTGCTTTTAACACAGGGATTTCAAGCCGCCAAAATAGCATCGCAGATCAGCATTGGAAGGAATCAAAACATTCTCTTTGAAAACGTCTCACCTCAGGTATGACCTTCCTAATGATATATGAAGGATACACATTTGTATTTTTTATCAAAAAAATAAACAAGTTTTTTTCATTTAAATGTGATATACATTATGCTTTTACTTTTCAACCGTAGTAAAATCTTTTTTAAATGCCTGTAACCTATATTTGCTAAAATTAAATTAAAGGTAAGTAATTTTATACCTTATTACCTCCCTTAAATATGAATAAAATAAACAAAAAATTAATCTTGTAATCTCTGTGACACTTCCTCATCAGCAACAGTCCGGAATTGACTTCAACGGCGCTATCGTTCACCAGGGGACAGTTGTTGCAAAAATGGTCGGAGCTGCTGCGGAGTGGGAGCAGTCAACTCAGACCGTGTTCATTCAAGCTCAGGCGGGCGACGAATTCTGGGTGATGAACATTGGTATTTCAAACAAGAACACCAATGGTGATTACTTTTTGACGTTTTCAGGGTATTTGCTCTGGGAACTTTTAAAGAATTTGATCCTTTAAAAGACTATTAAATTTAAAAGAACTATTTCATGAAGATGTAACTGCACATTAATGAAAAGAAAAACTTAATAGAACTTGTAACACCAATCAAAGCAATGTGTTTTTCGTACATATCTTTTACTATTATTTGAACGGTTTTTGACTCTTGTTTGTGCAGTTAAAACTGCTGGGTGCCAACGTTTCATCTTAATGAAAAAGTATTAATTTCTTTGATAGAAATGTTTTATTGCATGCAAAAAAGACTAATGTGGCACGACATATTCGTACCGTCTAAAACGCCGTGAATACTGCCTACCAAAAGGGGTAGTGTTACTCTCCAAAATGTAACAGATTTTTAAGAGTCGTGATTTGTGTTCAAATATTGTACCGAGTTGATGTCAATATTTTATTGAACGCTATGACGTATGACAAGGTTTGGAGTCGGTGTTCGAACCATTTTAAAGAAGCTCTCCTAAGACCGGTCATTTGTCAAATACTAAAAAGCGTGCTAAACACTACTTGAGTATATCATACATGTATATGATGGGTTGAATTGAGAATAGTTTGTACAAAAAATGTTACAAAGTGGCGTTACGCGCTGGCATACAAACAAAAATGTAGCCTGTTTACCTGTCTAATCGGTCAGTTAAAAATCAAACATATAACAGCGTGAAACTATCAAACATACAACCATTTTTCCTGAAAAATAATTGTAAATAATATTTAATATTCTTTTTTGATGAAAAATGTTATTTGCGGGAGTAGGTTTTGCTGCTTAAATATGGTTAAAATGTAAGATGTAAACAATTCTGACCTAAAGATACAGGCATAGCATCTTTAAACAGTAAGGATAGAATAAAAAATAGTTAGACGTGTAATTTTACAGCGCCTCAAGTAAATATCAGATGTCAATTTCAAATATATGACATATTTAAATGCAAGTTTCTTAACTACCGACCGTGGGAAAATCCGTCGTCAAGTGCGATGACCTCGAATCCGGAAACAACGAAATCATTTCAACTGTTTTGAAAAACACATCTTACCTTTTCATTTTCGATGTTTTTGATGATGATTTGTAATAAATGCACATATTTATATGAATAAATCACAATAACACACTTTCTGAATGAAAATGAATAAATCTTGCCGGGTTCTCGTTTGGTACGAACTTCGATAGATACGCGTATTCATCCATTGTGTTATGCAAATTCCAGACACATAATCCCGTGTTTTAACGAAAAGCGGTTTGCTCAATCGATTTATATTTTACCTGTTTTCTGAAGACTATCACGAACTCTTGATTGAATATCTGAAACATAGTTTCGAACGTCAGACGATTGTATTTTGGTAAACAAACTGACCCATAGCCGTGACGTCACGGTGTTGGTTAATGAAATATCGCTACACTTTGGTTGTACTATAAAGAAATAGGTCGCGCTGTTTGTTTATTGTTTTAGGACCTATAGAGTTAAATGAAATAAAATATGCAAGAAAAAGTATCTATCATGTGTTCCTGGTGTGGCCTCGTCACCGCCTATGCTGCACTACGCCCTCGGGATGGATTTTCCCATCCACACAAGGAACACATGAAAGATACTTATAATCAAGCAGGTACTTCTACTATTTTAATACACATGTCTTCCCAGACTCCCATGTATGCAAAATTTAGCTTGATATGTCAGATGACACAACAAAACATTCGTCTGGAAAGTTGCATCAGAAAAAAAGTAAAATGAGTAAAATTATTTATAATTGTTTACAAACAGACAGGTACTTTATGCATAATGCACATGGTTAAACAACCAATAAACTATTCTTTCGCATTTTCCTTGATTTGTTGAGACTTAAAATACTGAAATGTGAAGTTACTGGAAATAAGCCTTTTATTAGGACATGTGCTGGTTCGCCGATTACGTCATGTCCATACTGACCGAATAGACAGTGTTGACCGAATAGATAGGAAGGATAATTCTTCATACCAAGCTTATCAAAAGTGTATGCTTTAGCAAATAGAAATTCTGATTGAAATACAATTAAAGGCACCATGACAAAATAAACCGAACAAAAAACAAAAACAAGTAAATGAAATTCTTTTTGTGAGCTTAATAGGAGCTCAGTGGGCTTCATGTGAAACTGTCATATTTACTGTGTTAACTATTCATTGCAGAAAGCAATATCGCAAAAAGCAGTAACAGTTGAATCAAGTATCGACGACACGTTGGAGTTGCATGATACATTCGAAGAGTATTTTAGTGAAATAACCATAATGTGCCGAAAAGAAAATTATTTATGTACTCATTTGCTATAACTAGAAATTAGTTTGATCAGGGAGAGACGTTCTTTATTACTCGACAATTAACTTCTCCCTAAGGCATCTAACTGTGTGTCTATTGTAACATTTATTGTCGTCCGACCGTTATCAGCTCTGTAGTAGAATTTATTGAGCAAGATCACACATTTCTTAGTAATAAAGGCGACAATTTGTACTCACTTGATAAGGGTGGAAGGGTTTAATTACGTGTAGAAAGTACGACGGATCTTGTCTGCAGATTCCTGGCAACACATTATAGACAGGGGGTATTAAGCATTCAAAGGTAGTATTGTATATATTTTAATTTATGAAAATATAACATAGAAAATTTATGACAAAGGCTCTTATTTCCCTACTTATTTGAAATTACACCAGACGATATGCTTATTCAAATACCTATAATAAATGTATTAAAATGTTTCGTTCTGTTTAAAACCTGATCCGAAAAACAAAACGTAAAACCCCTGTCACACCATAGTGGCGTTGCCACAGCGTTTAAAAAAATTGCAGAACGCCGAGGTGCGCGCTGTGCAAACGTCAGCAAGGCTGTGCAAACGAAGTGGAAACGCTGTGCAATCGCCTAGAACGCCATGCGGCGGCTTTATTTTGATCATGCTTAAACCCCTGTCACACCAGAGTGGCGTCCTTACAGCGTTCCCACAGCGTTTAAAAAAATTGCAGAACGCCGAGGTGCGCGCTATGCAAACGCCAGCAACGCTGTGCAAACGCTGTGGAAACGCTGTGCAATCGCCCAGAACGCCATGCGGCGGCGTTTACTTTGAGCATGCTCAAAACAAACGCCGCGGCTTGGCGTTTCCACAGCGTGTTAGACGCTGTTCACAGCGCGCACACGGCGCGCACACAGCATTATCACGGCGCGCACATAGCGTCCTCACGGCGATTTTAGCGTTTAAGATTTTTTACTTATTTTTTATTATTTTGAGTAACCCTTTTTTGCAAACATAGTGATCTATTTTTATTTTTTTAAAGCAATTCGTCATAGCATTTAACAGTTGTTACAATGTTTAAAGTCAGACAGGACTTGCAACATATGTAGTAACACACATATACTAAGTAGTGTACATTGTATAGCTTTTATAATTATGTGTTTAAGTTGAAGTTAATTTTTGTTAAACAACTTACTATTAAAATAAAAGACAAACTATTGTCAAGCTCTAAGTTTTGTAAGTTTAAATAAAACTTAAACCATTTGTATTTATAATAA
>Ga0224511_10004734_pt1 | contig 10417 bp, 9 predicted proteins | sample SF_May12_sed_USG_2_FD_169988 | JGI IMG/M metagenome (GOLD analysis project Ga0224511, IMG submission 169988) | Sediment microbial communities from San Francisco Bay, California, United States - SF_May12_sed_USGS_8_1 | ecosystem: Environmental > Aquatic > Marine > Sediment | place: USA... | reverse complement strand
TTCGTGCTCATACTTCGATCCCAGTAGTCAAAAGTGTGACAAAGTTGTAGAAGTTGGGCTTTGGCTACCAATCGCGCAGGCGCGCATATGTAATAACGTGGACCCGCTGTGATGTCTTTTGCGAATTGGTATTGAAGTGAAGTCCCTCTCCGCTACGGGGCGTGGTCCCGCGTCCGGCCGTGGCCTCGCCTCTAGTCTCGCGGGATCTCACAAGCATTATTCGCTGACTGAAGGTGGGACTGTTAAAATTATGACTCGGAGAGCTTCTCATGTCATGATTTATTGCCGAACGAATGATGTACTATTTGATACTATACCTATGCGAGGGTTTGCCATGGTGAGTACTGCACAGAAGGTGACCCCAAAAGTAACAGTGGGCTTTTTTGCCATTCTGTGGTATTCTCCAGAAGTTGTACTGATAGGATATAGTTCGAACTCGAAGATCGAACTCTATATCATATACAGTTCGATCTTCGAGTTCGATGAACATCCATTTTTATTGTTGTTGTGCTTGTTAAAAGAGTATTGTTGTACTAAAGAAAGGTCACCAGTTACTGCTGATCTATGCTTCTTTATATCCTCTATGACAATGGTAGTGGTCTGGTTGTTATGCTTCACTTTGTAGATGCAGATGAGATTCGACGGCAAGCTTGGGTTTCCTGGCGGAATGATTGATCAGGGGGAAGATGTACTCCCCGGTATGAACAGAGAGCTGGTGGAGGAATTGGCTATTGAGCCAGGTGCGTAACTAGATAGAGGATTAAAAACTTGTGATTGTTATCATGTTTGATAGTAATGTTTTAAACAGGACCTGCATAGTCAGAAACTAGTTCAGAGTATAGATCATACACAGTAAAGGTTATCTCACCCAATGGCCATGCGGGCCGGAAAGTGGCTGGTAAGAGAGCCAACTTGTACCGGCTACTGTGCAACTGGGGCGGGCTGCCTGGTCCCACTCCATGTTGTGTGAACAAAGTTCTTGAACAATCCGGCTTACAAGCTGTCTTGAACCTGGGCCTTGAGTGCCAGTGGTGAGCGCTCGTGCCACTCAGCCACAGCGCCTCCCGGATAGATTGACTGCGATACAAATCTAATGTTTACGTCTCATCATTTTAGATTTCTGTTCATCATGTGATTTCCTTAGATCTTATAGCGGAGAAAATCTAAATGTCATTTTATCTTAAGGAGGTTACTGAAGACAAATTTTATGAAATAGAAAAAGCTAGCCTTCATTCAAAGGAGTATGGGCATGAGGTAAGTGTAAGTTTTTCGTATGACGTCGCCATTGTTATGGTGAAACCAGTGTATGGTGAACTATACCGCTATCCTCAACTTGAGGCGGATGTATACTATGGTCCTGACATGATTTCGCGTGGAGGAGGGTGTGAGGAATAGATCAAAGGTTGACCACTGTCTCATGTCTATATTTCTTTGTGAATTGATGCTTATGAACGAAATGTGTCATCATTCATCTGAACTAGTGGGTGTTATTTTTATAAATTACCAGCTGTACAATTATGTCTCGCGGCCAATATATCATAACTCTGTGCGCAGGACCTATAACTATTGTGTAATAATTTAATGTCTCATTTTGCAGGTGCTAGGCCTCATCAGAGTTCCCCTGTATAATTATGACCATGATGGTAAAGGTTTTGATAGCTTTCTAAAGAATAGCTTCATTGGATGCGCAAAGGAACAGCTATTGGATGGATTAACGGCGTGCAAGTTATTTCCTATCCCGACTGTTGACTGGATGCCCTATGGGGGCCATGTTTCGGATAGAAAATGATATTTTATCTGGACAAGGTTTTTATCTTGGCAGGTATATTCTTTTGATCTGCCATTGTATGTCCCTGGGTGCATACCCCTTCAGATGAGATGGCTTCTGTCTACTCTCTGTGATGTATTGAAGATGTAGTAGGGCATATTACCCTGAGGAGCAGGAGACTGTTGGAAATGTTATTATTCTGCTTATGTGCATTTACTCTACGAATCCCAACATAACAAAACCCATTCAGTTGTTCAACTGAGTATTGCAATAGAAAAATAAATGCACAATGATCATATACTGTTATATGAACTAACATTGGGAATGTTAGAATTTATGGTGAAGGGTTTCACAAAGCTGCGCAGGCATGCATACGATTTTTCACATTCACAACGCAGGCGTAGTCCACCAGGCTAATAATATGAAGCGAGGTTGGCTGGTTTGACCAGCTTTTTCATGTCTTGGGGCCTATGTATGCTTAAGAGATCAAGCTGTGAGTCTTGTAATGTGGGTCAACTAAGGAGAGGACGTGCGTTTAATAGAGTTCCTGTATAGAGGGCTCTAACGCACTATAGCCATAAACATTTTGCTTGCTCCTCATCTATCGCTCGTTTTATACTCTGTGACATGGCAGCCATATTGGATCCGTTTACTTCCACTACAAAAAGTTTAAAAAATCACTTTCTGCAACCTTTGGAATTTCGGATCCAGGCAGCATTTAGTCTATGTTGTATTTTATATCACTGAATACATACACCATTTTAGGAAGCTCAAGTAATTTGGTAAAAATCACTGAATAATCAGGTTGTCAGAGATGGTTATTTGAGCCGTCAATTAGTCCGCAGAAGCACAGGTTTAAAGTCTAATCTAACCGACACATGGGGCACATAAACTGAATTGAAGATCATTCGACACCAACACAATGTTTTCCGTAGCTATGCGGATGCTATTACTAGCTGAAACTAGATTGGTTGTTGGTGTATGTATGATGGGATAACACACGTACCTGTGAAGACCGTTTTATAATCAAGTTCAACTCGTTGAAAATATTCAAACAGTTCCTTGGCAGATCGAGATGAGAGACGCTCAGGAAGGAAGCGCGGGTCAGTCACTTCTCTGCAGATAAAAAACACTTTAGTTACACATTAATTTGATGAAAACAATGCAAAACTTACTTGGAACCAGTAAAAACTTTCAAGGAAAACCTCAAGTACCAGAAGAACTTACTTGACTTGCTTGAGCGTCTTGTGCTTCACATAAATGACAATCGGATAGAGTTTACATCTGTGCATTCTCTCCACGGCGGAGGGATGAACCAACAGTAGGCTATGGCGGCTCTGTTAAGTATCAGGGATGCTAACAGAAATCATTATGACATATATACACATGATAAATGGGGGAGAGGGTTCTGGTGGCCTGTCATAGTTGACTATCCTGATTTACTTGCGCAATTTATTCAGCAGACAATTCACAGCTTTACAGAAATGGTCAATCTATTAATATGACCTACATCTCTGGTATCAACACAAACTGATCAGTTGCGATACGGATTGACAATCAATGAGACGATTTCTGTGGGCGGAATCGTCTCGAGAAGGACGGGTTGCGGCAAGATATAGGAAGGATGACACTCCTCAAAGATTAGACTATACTGGTCTCTCTTACCATGGCTATCTCATGAAGAGTCTGTGTCCTTGTAACCTTGAAAAGCACATTCTCTTTTTTGAAGTCCACGAAGATACCGTCAGAGATGCCGCGTTGGATTACTTCTGGTCGGGCATCCACTGTTTCCTCTTCGTAGATTTTATATTTATCCGGAGACTCACTAGCCAGCTTCTGGATTAGCGCCTCACCAAACGGTCCGAGTACAATCACAGGGCGCAGCGTCTCACCTGGGTATAATGAGCAGAACAAACCTTAGTTTAAAAATGGAAAATTTCCTTGGGTTGTGGTGTTATTGATTATAGATAGATGAGATTGGGGGACTCCATAAACATTCTCGATAAAAGCGAACCCTCAAAATGTTTAACCTTTTTTGACAACATTTTATGGGCTTTGGTTTAATAGTCAAATCCAAAGTGTTGCATAGTACCACTTAGAAAAGAAACACTTTGGCCTTTGCAGTGAAACCTTTCCTTGGGCAGTGGGACTTCATTAATGAATTTATAGCGCGTCGTACAGGCAACGTTTGCTTGTTCCAAAGTGCCCGGTCATCTAATACATGACCATGGTCATGGGTATCATCTGTGGACTTTCAAATTGAGAAGAACTTGGTTGAATTTTCAGGATCTCCCGAAACTCTTGTATATAAGAGATAGAAATCCTACGTCAGAGATCCTCCAGACAGTTACAGTGCCACTCACAGATGATTTTCTCCACCCTTTGATAGAGGAGCTGAGCACCATCCTCTGTGGTAGTAGTGTTATCACTGCTGTTCATACTGAGATCTGAGAACGAGGTTAATTCACGACTGTCCCGAGAGCCGGTTCTCTGGTGCTGTCGCAAACTGCGACGTTTGAAGATACTTCGTCGGCCAATAGAGCCTGTACGTTTTGACTTAGAGCCATCATCCTCCTGCATCACATCAGAGTATGACCTCATAAGCGCAGTTGTATCCTCAGGCCTGTTAAGAGAACCATTTGTGAGCAGTCAGGACCAACATAGATATGTTATGACAAGATATGACATGATGTGACAGGGCTTCCGAAGAAAGTAAAAAAATAATTGTTATATTTGTTTCAACAAGTAGAAATAGAATCGGGAGCAACACCAGTAGCCAGTGAGTAGCAGATCGGTGGCTACCACACCATTCTATCAGATATTTCTGTTTGTCATACATTTAAACGCGTCCACTGTCTATTACACCTTGCACTGTAGCAACCAAACAGAAAAACTCTGAACTCCCAGGTTTGCAAATTTTGATTGATGCGGTACACGTCTACTCACCTGAGTCGACTTGGCACTACACCATCACGTATCTTCCTGTCATATTGATCGATTTTCCAGACGTGCCATTTGCCAATCTGTCCGTGGAGCAGACTGTTCTCAACCAGTAGAATGTCACCAGCGTTTACATTGAGTTCCCCATCAGCGCTGCCCTCATAGTTGATGTGAGCACGTACATAAAAATGATCACCGCCGGCCGGAATCATGATATACTCTACAAAAAATGCCAGATTGTAACAAGGCTGTCGTAATATTAAGAATGCAACTAACCATCGGTGGATGTGCATCTATTTATCTGCTACACATATTTTTCGATCATGTAACCGTGATTCCCCTCAATTCGTGTGAGTGCGTTGGATTCAAGAGATTGAGCTTTGACTGCGACACAAACACTGATTATTGGCGGATATTTTATAGGTTATCTAGCGAAGCCAGCTTTCACCATTGCATTACAAACTTCATTATGGGCCTACTAGGTCTCTCATATCCCACAATCTTTGTTCATTTTAATTGTCTCCGATCTTTCATCCATGTATACGCTGTGAGAAGTGGAGTGGTGCACCCTCATAATCACGCGTCCATGGCCTCTGGCGAGTTGAGTATGAGAGCACAAAACTCCGCGCGCGTATAGGCTTCGCACGCATACGCACTTGGGGAGTTTCATTCTTTACGACTGTTTTTTGGGCTTGCCCGAAAACGCTGTGGTGCTGGTTCGAAAACCTAAATCTGTGAAGAAATTATCAACCTTTCCATGACCCAGCAATCATGTTGAGTCAAGAGTACATTAGAATCAACCGCCTAGTAAACTAAGGCCTAGTGACTACTTTTTGTTCTGCGGGTTGTGCTTACTGTTCATGTTATGCTGCACCACCAGAGTGAGATTATCCATATGCCTATTTAATTCCAGAGCAACTTGTTCAGCCGTTGCGGTTCGTACGGACTTGTCGTTGATTTCCACAATTTGATCTCCAACTCTAGAAAACCAGTTCAAATTAATTAAAAACTCACTAGGATACAGTGCTTATGATTTACTCGAATACATCACACCTTTTGCAGTTTCCCACTGCGCATGTTACAATGGACCCAAAATATCACAAACGACGTGAAATCGTCGATTTAATTAGAGCCCATGTAAAGCCTTTACCTGAGATCGGTATTAATAGCACAGCTACCAGGAGAGATCTCCGCCACAAACACTCCAGTCGCGTTGCCCCCACATAAAGAAAAGCCGAGATTCTGTCCAGCGCGGCTTATATAGATAGTGCGAGGGGCATCTACATTCGACTCATCACTACTGCTCCTACAAACACATGCAAAATCAATAAACCACCAATAGATAAATAACCCGGGTACACCGTTGCAAGTTGACTCTCCAACAGCCTCTTCCCCACATGACCATTGGCTATGGAAACGACCCTTACCTCACATAAGGCGCACATATGTCCAAACATAAAGATAAAATCACATGTGGCAAACACCACATGCGCAGAATACGTATCAAATGACTAAAGTCTGCCAATAAAGCATGCTCAATTGCGATACACCCACAACCGACAAACCCCAGTTGATTTCTTAGCCACTACAGAATTTGCAAAGGAGATGTTCCTACTAGGCGAACACTCACCCGTTGCTGTGAACAACATAAAGGGGTTTCTTATGATATGGTGCAGCCTCCATATGAGCATGTATAGCCTGAATGCTTCCAGTTACAGAATTTCTGTCCACATCATTGGCTTGTTGAGGGAACGACTTACATCCTGTAAATTATAACAATAAATTCCAACTTAAATGATAATAATTTACTTAGTGACTGTCTATTCGAATGATTTGTATTAAATGCTATTTATTATTTTCTCGGTACAGAAATTAAATTTTCATTGTCTTTCAGCTTTGTAGCAGACCTTGCACAGGTAAGACTATGGCATGTCAGATGGTGATGTCCCAAGGTGTCAAAAACAGCATCGAACTGTGAACTTAAGAACCAGGAGAAAGTTTCTTACTACGTGTAGTCAGAATGTACTTACGGTTGGGATTGTATTGCACCTTCATTATGACTTTAGCATCAGCCGAATGCCAGGACTTGAGTACTGAAGTAGCCAGATCTAATGTTGCCGTTCTCATGTTGATGCCGCAAAACTACAATTAAAAGTGAATATTAGAATACGCCTGTTCTGGGTATGCATTTATACCAGTCAGATAAAAAAAAATGATAAAAAAAAATGTTTGAGGTCTGTAGCGCTGTGTGAAAATACAGAAAAAGACCTTTAACATCCATAGAAATCCATTATTTGGTTACTGACCGTTTGGAAGAAACTGACCCATCTGGTTCGCCCGGACTACAATTGAGTACCACCACCAACAGGCCATATGTGCAGAACAACATAACTATCAAGCTATTCTATGGAGAGGGTAACTATGGTTTTACTCACCTCCACAATCTGGTCACCAACTTCAATGCCAACCTCGGCAGCCAGACTGTTCTGACTGACTGAGGTAACGAAGATGCCCGTTCCGGGAGTCTCGTCTATATGAATACCCAACTGCTTTACGGACGTATCAAGCTCTATTTCCCTCAACACTCCCTCCTTCGCCCTACAAAACCATCCAATATAATAACAGCGGTGGTACTGTGGCTTAGTGGGTAGCATGCTAGTCTCAGGACCAGAGGTGCCCTGTTCAATCTGTCCTTGAGCCAATTTACACAGGTATGCTGATACACCTTGCTGAGTCAGACTCTATACAGACTTTTAGATGAACAAACCCAGAATATTGGCAGTCACTTACTTATGTTTGCCAATTCTTTTGTGTATACATTCTTCGGAATGGCGATAGAAATCTGCAGCTATTGGGGAGGAGAGAGGACTGCTTCGCTCCGAGGACACGACCTCCAAAGAGTTAGAGGCTGTCGATCTTCTCGTAGAGGAAACACTGTGATTCGACGGAAACTTGAGTCGGGCCTGAGAATATTCGCTTGATGAGGATGTTCTCATCTGGTCCCTGATGCATTTTCTATCGAGCGTCTGAGACTGCAAATGGAGTGTTTCATGTCTTATGAACCCTGTGCGGAGAGCGATGTCTGGACTACATACAACCTGTTTGATGAGCAGTGTGATACTCTGAGAGGAGAGACAACTCCGAGAAATTTTTAGTTTTGGAAAATGATCTTATAATGCAATAAGTAACTAGTATGGGACTTTTTATAAAATTGGCATGGTCTATAAAAATATCACGGTGGATATTATACTGTCATATGCAGAGACGCTGTGGCTGAATGACTAGAATGTACAACTTGTGTTTGGTAAGTCATTTTTTCAAATCCAAGTGTCCTCTCAGGGAGCAAACTCCTCGACCCAACACAGGAAATATTAATGAAATGAAGTACATATACACAGAGAAAAGTAGATATCAGAGGTTGTTGTGACATACCCCATAAGGTGGCGCCGGTGAACAGGATGCGTCGCGGGCTGGCTGGTAATGATAACTGGTGGTTGTCTCCTCCGCCATCGCAGTCGTAGAAGCAGGCGAATAGATTTTGGCTTCGACAACGGTGTATGGGGGCGGCGGGGAATAGGAAGGATTTACTACTGTATGCTGTTTGGACGGAAAGAAGACTTGACCGGCGCTGTTGTTCCGGCTCACAATCGGTTGGCCAGCGCTTTGAGAACGGGGTAATCCGGGCTGGTTAAACGGAAGTGGGCTACAAATGCGGGAGGAATTTAATTAAGTACACGCCTCTGACTACGAGCAGATGGGCACACATTGCCCGACTGTGAATGTTTGTGGGACTCTTGACTGACGACGATTTGCATTATTCTTTCACTATTTCTCCCTGCATCACTAGCAACAGTGAGCACAGAGTACATGGGACAGCGCGAATCATACATATCGCAATGAATCTAACAAGGCATCTTTTCATTTTCAGGTAACACGAAAAACATGATTCGTGCAGGGGCTAGCCACCATGTTGGGGCTGTTACATTCTGTGACTGCAATTATTATAGCGAGATATGGGTTATAGCATGCTGGAATAGTGGCTTTACCTTTCAGGATGAGCAAGTGTGGCCGCTTTGTTCTTGCGTTGAGGGGATGATGGCACGCACCGTGAAGGATCAATCGGACTCATCGCCCGATTTGCACTCGGATTTAAACTCATAGGTCTGGCTTTGTTTCTCGCTGCAACGAATCCACAAAATGACATTGACAACACCACAACCAGATTTCATTTTTTAGACATAGGAGGTGAAGATTCCCTGTGCAGCTTGCAATATTCAGTCATTCTCACAAACAGGAAAATCCTAAATTCGGGGTGTGTACGTACGTGGCTGGTGCAAAGTTAGGTTATCAGGTCTAGACCTTAGCCAGGACTAACTTACATGGGTTTCTTTTGTCATTCTTTTCCCTATTCCTCATCTCTCTCATGTGTTGGATTCTGATGTCCAGTGAGTGGGCGCTATTAGTGGTGGCCGTGGAGCTGATGCTTGGTGTGCGGTTGCCCGACACTGCCGCCGGATAGAAGGCAGAAGGATAAAACTCTGGAGTATGATGACCAGCCCTGCCCTGGGTATCCAGTGATTTAGACTTATCACTGACTTCCGCAGGAATCTGCGTTCTGCGTGTGCTGTAAACATACGAGAGACATATCTAGTCATCACCAAGCCTCATTACAAGACATGATACAATTTATTGAGTTAAATTTGATCTTGCTGATTGTCATAGAGTTTGAAGGAGGACAACTCTATGCATTAGGTTGATCTTCTTTTTTTTGTCCATTACTTCACTACTTGGCATTGCTTAGACTCATTTGTGTGACAATGTATTGGCCGATTCTCTGGGCTTTCTCTGAAATGGTAAGCCTTTACTTGCTGCTGCTCAACCATGAAGTCACCGGAACCAAGGCAAGGCGTATAGCAAGACGTTTTAGGCTGATGCAAAAGGAAAGAGTTATCTTGGGTAATTACATACGCGATACTGTTTAATTTTAATGAGTAGAGGACGTCGGACTAGGGCTGTAATACCTGTTAGTGTTGGGCAGAGTTTGTGTCTTATGCGAGTCATACAGCTGGCCGGTGGGACGGGTAGTTATCGTCGGGACGGGTGATCGAGGACGTGGCCGGCTAGCCACGCTTCCGTTGCTGTTTTGGATCCGTACGTAGTCACCGCTCGGTCGGCTCACTGGAGTCCTGCTGCGCATCGGTGTTGGCACGGGGTCAATGCTGCTCACAGGTCGTGGCCGGTATACCTAGAAATATAAAATTATCTGCGTTTAAGCAATGCGGTAGAGTTCACGTCTGCAAGTAATTGATAAAACAATCTTTCCAGATGTTGGGAGTAATCAAAAGGATGCCAGATCTCTTTCCTCATTCATTTGTGTTAGAGCACATTGATTTAAACCACTAGTTCACTTTCATCTTTGAAATAATGGACAAAGAAATCGCCAAAACCTACCTGACTGGGTTCGACAAACTGATCCGGAATATCCTGCCTCCTGTTCTGAGTGGCCCGAACGGTGACAGTCCCGTTTGCGGAGAATTCCACGGTGTCCCCAGCAGAGCGTGGGGCAGGCCAAGTATCGGTACTGCTGTGCCGATTATTAATCTCATCCAGCATCTCCATCACATTATCTGTGTTTATCTGTGTTATAAATGGAGTTGGCATGAGGGGTTAATTGTGCGGGAGTGAGGGAGAGAGAGAGGGAGGGAGGGA
>Ga0224511_10004733_pt1 | contig 10418 bp, 6 predicted proteins | sample SF_May12_sed_USG_2_FD_169988 | JGI IMG/M metagenome (GOLD analysis project Ga0224511, IMG submission 169988) | Sediment microbial communities from San Francisco Bay, California, United States - SF_May12_sed_USGS_8_1 | ecosystem: Environmental > Aquatic > Marine > Sediment | place: USA... | reverse complement strand
GAAATGCAACAGCAGCTGAGCAAAACGGGGGTCCTCCTCCATACCAGCAAGGTGCGGTTCTAATTTGAACCTAGTATACAATATGTCACATACATTTTTTTAAACAGTAACACTAGGCTTGTATGTTGGTTTGGATTGTCAATTGAGCACCGCTCATGTGCTACTGAATGTGGGGGCTCAGTAGTGTGGCATCATTCATTACCATTTACATGTATAAAAAAATTAATAACACGGAGGCTGCTCTCCCCCATACAAACAAGGGACTTTTCCTCTTTCTTAAAATTTATTAAACATATATGTGTAAGCATGTATTTTGCTTAGAAAGAAGTTTATACAAAACACAAATGTATAGAATAGTTTTATGCATACATAACCCCTGTGACATTAAAATCATACACACCTCCACCGGAAACCTCTTATGTCGATACATAACAAATGTACCTCGAATTTGGTGTTCAAAAGGCCTGTAAGAACATAAGATTTATTCTCACTTCAAACAATTTTTCTTTCGCACAATTGTATATATGGCAGTATTTTATAGCAAAATATATTCTAAAAATCGTTCATGGCTATTTTCCATTAATATTTGTCAAAAGGAAATCAGTAAAGGTCAATAAAGACTCTTACAATGCATTTTTCGTTATTCTCTTTAAGTCAATAATTCATGCATCAATAGCTATTGGTATATACACCACTAACAATAATAATCAAAATAATAATGTAAGGCATACCACTGATCAAAGCTCCCCATGTGGGGATCACTAAAGGCATAGCATGTCTTAGATCTTTGAGCTGTGTTCACGTGACTGTGGATCTGGAAATAAAGGAAAACACCTTCAAAACATAAAATATTGTATATTTTAATGCACATTCCTGGAAATTAATATATTGTTATATTATGAACACATTGTGTAAACATGTAAAAGTAGTATAGAATGAAACAAATACAATGTTAACATAATTAAGATTTTGAAAACACAAAAAAGGCAAAAAGTTGTTGCCTTAAATCTATAAACCAATATAATCATAATTTATAGAAATGACCGTGACATGCTATTTAAAAATAAATTCTTATCTGATCTCATTTAATGCCATTAATCTTCTGATAACAATAAATATAGTGAAGGAATACATTTGTTTACTGAATGGTCCTTTTAGTAGGACACTGAATTATATAGCCATATATTACAGGGCAAAACATTAAGACAATTTTATTGTGTTTAAGAACTATTAATTCAATTCGACATTTCTGAAACCACAATATTTACATCTGTTAGATATCTTACCTTAATGGGTGGTAAAACATTGTCAGAAAACATTGCATCGTAAATTACAATCCCGGTTTTCATTCGCAGGTAAAACTGATTGTTAATATTGCCATTGCGGTCTCCACCGATGTTCTTTAACGTAAAATTCATGAGGTTGCCATTTTGGACGTCACTTCTCTTAAACCCTATACCGCAGGGTATTTTGCTTTGTGTGACCGCCACCGATGATAGCTCACACGAGTCAATGCTGTTTGGTATGAACACAGAAACGTCAATTGCACAATCGGGGAATTCTTTGGGACAAAAGAAGTCTTCCGTAAGTTGCATTTGAACGACGTATTCTGCACTGCCTTGCAAAGATATCAGATGAGGATTGACCACCTGGAAAGGGCAAACAATTAACTTAATATATTACATGTAAATACCGAATGCGTTTGCTGGTTTTCTTTTTGTTGTTCTGTTGTCTGTTAACTTAACAAAAACGCATATTTGCATTATGAATTCTTGTTGAATTTGACTTCAATAATATGGAAAAATGTTAACACTCATTTGCCAGAAATTACCTTGAAACCACAAAATCTCGGGGGACTTCTGAAAGTATCTGTGTATAACCCTGATGCATTCACTCTTGCCCGAACTGAGCATTCGATCTGAAAAATGTAACACAAAATAGCCAAGTGCAATGACATTTTAAAGCAGCCTTCGTATAGCATATTATCTTTTACACACTGCCGAGCATTCATTAGGCGGATGCTTCCGGTGGATTGCCTTTGTTTTAAAAGATACAGGTTCATTATATAACATAGTGGATGGTTGTTGCGTAATTATAATGTTTTCTTGTTCTGTGTGTTTATTATGTGGGCTTAATTTGTATGTGTAAGCCATTGTGTTAAAGGAACTAGAGCACAGAAAATTGGGTCGAAAAGTACTTATCTTAAAATATGATTTAGGTAAGAGTCTTAGCAAAAAAAATGTGATGTAAAATGGCTGACACTAAAAAAAATGTTGACTACATATTTTAAAAGATGAAAAATGCATGTAATATGAAAAAAAATCCTTTTTGTGTCCATGGACTGGAAAATAATTTCCCCTCATAATGAATGGTATACTGGAAATGTCTTGGTTTGTGCACATTTTTCTTCAAAACTAGCACATGGTACCTATTGTTTATGCTCTATTACGCAGTTATTTAGACTTTATATTAGCTGCACTCCTGGTTTCAATATCCGTTGCTATGGTTCACGTTAGATGTAAAACGTGCACCAGACATCATATATTGCTACATGTTAGTCCATATTCATGAACAAGAAATCATTAGAAGAGTGAGTGTATTAAGTCAGGTAATGAACGGCAATTATTTCTAAAGTGTATGGGTGTAGCTTCTTTCTATTTGTAAACATAGTCCGTGTTATTGCCTTTGAAAAATTATGTGAATTACGTTACCATTTCGATGTTAAAGTTAAATAGTTCGTTTACTACTTTACTATCAGCCAATAATAGATTGCGCTTTTGATTAAAAATGTTGTCCACATAGTTTGTTTACGCCTAGAACGGCAAAATATATCTATTAAGATGTTAATGTTAGTAAAGCATTCAGTAGAATGTGATGTTGAAATGATTTTTTATGACATAATGTATCATGATTTGCAAAATTGAGACTTTCGATACAAATTCTCTGTTTTGCGGTGTTAAACATCATGGTATAATTTAAATTGACACACAAGAGGGAAAAAACCTATTAAGTACGGAAATTTACTAGCACATTGTATGCAATCTATATAAAGAAAGTTGGTGAATTACGTTACTCTTTGTATGTATTTCTAATTGCTCATGAGTACATACGAAATATAAATTGTAGTTTGAATAAATTATTTTTTTCATATGCTGAAATGATTTAAACATATTTCCATGACTTTAATATAAATGTTTTAGCGCTAGTTGCAGAATAACAATGTTTGCAATAAAATGAAATTATTTTTCCAAAAAATCGGTTATAAATGAAATATTATCTATGAACAATCTTGTCATAAATTTGTGTATTTTACTGTTTTGGTGATTCCTACTGTTCTGGTTTATAGTTATGGGTTTTATGAAAACGTTAAAATGATAGAAGTGTTGTGTTTAATCAATAAATGATGAAAAGCATGGGGTTTTATAACTGACTGTCAATGGTAACGTAAATCACACCAAAGTTTTGGTGGCTATCTTAAAACAGTCGTCAAAAATTTAATTCCAAATATGTTTTACAAAAAACAGTCAAAAATCTACGCTACAGATGTAGCAAATGCTGAAAATATCCCATATAATCAATTTCCAGACCGTTAATTTCGTGTGACAAATACCAAGCCAGAATTGTATCACTTAACTCGTTTTGGCTGTATTACGCAGTTATTTAGATGTTTAGGGAAAGATTAGATTTTTTCCAATGGTAATGCCAAAACCGTGCTCTGGTGACTTTAAGGTGCGCTAACACTTGACATACTTTTTTGGTCTGCAACATGTTTAATTGATAACTCCTTAATATGTATTTTCCAATATTTGTTGTCTCACTTACCGTGTATCCCATTTGCGTCACTCCGTTGTCTCGTAAATGGCTTGTAAGAAGTTTCGTTGCATTCATGAACCTATCCTCATCTTCTCTGGCTTCTATTGCAGAGAATATAACTCTGGTTCCCATTGAACCATTGTGAAGTTTCCATTCAACGTGGAAGAAAAGGTGCTTGTCGTTTGGTTCTATGGTGAAGTCGCACGTATAATAACGCTCGCCGCTTAAATGACTTATTTGTTGCACGTGAGAAGTTACCACTGGTTTTATGGCATAGTGGAATTCCGGTGGGGGCAGTACTGTGCAAATAAAAACAGTATATGTTAAATAACAATGAGTTCGCCTTTTTCGATATACAATGAACCATTATTTTCATTTTAACTATTAAAACTCAGGTATTTACATGACACAGAGGCTACTACAGTCAAACCGGCCTCTGTCAACGGTATCAAGCCTATATCCACGTCCTCCGACAAGTGGCTAATGTTTTTTAACTAAAAAACCTTTGTTTTGAAAATGCTTGCCTTGGTATATAAAAGAACATGCTAATCAATGTGTTGATAAAAGGATTGTGCATATTTACAAATGGGAGGTCCGACTTTATTGTTAATTATATAGCTTTGACCATATAGCGAGTAAAATCAAGTTGGTAATGGGTGGATAATCGAGGATAAAACTCACCTATTGCGCCACTCAGTGACTCTGAAATGTAAAGTCATGTACTGTGTGAGTATTATTGACAAAACGCAAAGGTAAATATAACAACATCCTCGAACAGATGGCTTATTTACAAAATATATTTTGTGTTAGCTATATGTGCGGCCACGCTTGTCTGAGTACGTAATAATACGCCGTATGTTTTAACATGGCATTTGTTCACGTACCTATGCAATATGCTTCACTTGGACTGAGGGTAGGGTAAAGGTAAAACACGAAATTATCCGGACCACATTTCTTGACTTCTATGTCATGGAACATAGAGCAATTTGTACTATTTCCTGCGCATGCCCTGACAGTGATGTTATCGCCAATGTTCGAAGGAAGGTAGTCATCTACAACACAAAAACACATTTGTATTTAAACTATTTTTAAATAAGATTATACTTGTATAACTTGTATAATTGTACATACCGTTATCCATAACGTGTAGTTTGGTCATGACACTGACAGTGGTCGTAGGAATAAAATGTGATTACACTGTGAATAAAAAAAACTTAATGCACTCTGATTAAAATGTGCACAAAATAAACAAAATATACTCTTAACGTAAAAAAGTTAACGTATCAGAATATCTATTAATGTGTTCTCTAATGGAAATGTATTGCCCATTGATTTCCACTTGTTGTGTTACTTAACATGTATGTAATAAATATTATGTGTCAGAAACAATTTCTGCTTAACTTCAGTTATTATTTTACTCGAGCGTTTACATACCGTCAAGGTACCACGGTATCTGTGCCTCACAAGTTGCATTTTCTGTTGTTGTTATTCTAAACCCAGGCATGCTGTACCACTTGGCAGGAAGGTAGAAGTCACTCAGATTCGTTGAAGTGACGTTTGGTCTCACAAGGCGCCGAGATAGAGATCCCAGCATTTCATTCGATTCACACGGGTCAAACGTGTTGTTGTCTTCAACGTGGTACATAATTATACATCTAATTTATTCATTTTGACTAATAAAACTCAGGATACAACCGACGAGCCTGTCTTAAAAATGCTATGGCGGTATCTGTTGACCAGAATTGTTTGCAGCGGTCACCTGACGTATCCACGCCTTCCAGACAATTTGCTAATTTGTTTAGTAAAAATCATTCGCTGCATGTGACAATGCTTGTCTTAGTACGTGAAAGAACATGCCAATCCGTTTATGGGTGAAAGGAGTGTGCGTAGTTATAAATAATTAGTGGTGAGAGGCGTGGGGTTTATTTACCCTCGCCTTCGGGCTGAGCCCATTCGGCGAGCAATAAATAAATAGGTGATCCGGCGTTATGGTAATTATATAGCTGTGTTGACCCTAGAGCGAGCACAATCAAGTTGATAATTGACATTTCGAGGATAATTCTATAACCATGTACTTAGACTCCCTTTTGTTTAACAAAGTAATCCTTTGTGTTAAAAAACATGCGACTATGTTTGTCTAAGTATACGCTAATCATTTCATAGGTAAACATTGAGAAATTGAAGGTAAGATGTAAGGTTAATTGGTGACTAACTATCATTTACATTTAGCAAGAAATCGGGGGAGGGGGGGGGCTTACCTATTTCGCCACTCAGTGACTCTGAAATGTAAATTAATGTACATTATGTACTTTGTAGATATTATTGACATAACGTTAATGTTTATGTAACAACGCCATCGAACAGATGGCTTATTTACAAAATAAATATTTGTGTTTAGCTATATGCGACAACGCTTGTATGAGAACGTAATTATGCGCGTTAACAAATTATAAAATGGCATGTGTACGCGTACCTATGCAGTATGCTTCACCTAGACCGTAGGTTGAGTAAAGGTAAAACACGAAATCATCCGCGCCACAGCGCATGATCCTCACGTAATAGGAGGTAAAACAACTTGTAGTTGTTCTATAACTTCCTGCACATGCCCAGACATAGATGACATCGCCAATATTCGAAGGAAGGGAGTCATCTACAACACAGAAATACATTTGTTTCAAAACTTTCTAAATATGGCTATACATATGTATACTTGTACATAATCCATAATGTGTCCATAATGTATGAATGTGTTCTAATGGGAATTTATATTGCTCATTGATTTTCAAGTATTGTATTACAAAAAAGATATTTAATAAATATTATGTTTCAGTCACCAAGACATTTAGACGTTACACATGCATGAGATAAAGATTTTCGCCGCAGTGTTAAACCATTCTTAGCTTTAGTTATTAGTTTTACACGATCGTTTACATACCAGCAAGGTACCATGGATACTGTGCCTCACAACTCGCATTTGCATTTGATGTAATTCTGAACCCAGGCATTCTGTACCAATTGTAGGGAAGGTCGTGGTCACTCAGATTCGTAGAAGTAACGTTTGGTCTTACAATGCGCCGCGATAAATCACCCAGTATATAATTTGATTCGCACGGATAGTTGCCTTCAAAGTGGGATAAATACATAGATCTAAATACACGGTACATTGTTATTAAATGCAAAACAAATACAATTAAATAAAGGCTAAACATTTTGGTTTGGCACCAACCCCTTTGATACAAATATCAGAAGCAGCTTTCTTAAATTGAGCTAATAGACAACAAAACAACAATTACATGCTGGAGTACTGCTTACCCAGGTCGTTCCTGCAAATACCTATTTTTTGTATTGTAAAAACCGAATAAATTATATTATAATGAACATTTTTTACGTAGGTATGTTTTCCATTTAACAAACATTAAACATTCTAAAAAAGTATACTTTTATAAATGTAATATTTTTCAACTCACTGCTTGTAGTGTGGTAACTGTCCGAAGTATAGTGTGCTGTGGCTAAACATAAACAGGGGATAAATGTTTGATATAGAAAGCATATTTACAGAAATGTTTAATAATCATATTAACCGACGTGATTATTGATAAACTTTGTAATGCAATTCTATTAATACATTACATTACACATGTAATCGGTATAAAGTCATAATAAAACATAAGAAAATTAACACTTACTTGGTGGTGCACTGCTTGTCCATGGCATAGCTGTTAAGGAGACAAAACAAAGGTATGAAAAGAACCTTCTGATTCAAACGATTTTTTAAACGGTAAAGTATATTTTATTGGTTGAGATAAACTGACTAGTGTAATATATTATATCATATAAAACATAAAAATATCACACCGACTTTAAATGTAGTTGTAAATGCTGTATCACTTTTGTTCATTTAATATAAAAACAATAGGCCAGCATTATATTCGGCATCACTTTTAATGCAAACCTTTTTATGTTCACCACTTGCTAAAGGTATGCAGCATTTATTGAAATAAATAAGACTATTTCAACAATACTATACAAAGCGAACAACATATGTAAAAAAACAGATAATTATATTGCTTCCGTTATTCTTCAACCTTTTCTTGGAACAGCAAAATAATACTAAATATCATGATATTATAGATATATTAAAATATTATATTTATTTATTTTGACAAGATAGATGTTTTAGTATATATAGCATGTTGTGATTCCAATCATGCTGACTAGTAACATTTCAATGAAACATATGGCAAACATATACGAATTAATAGACTTTTTAACTTATAAATGAAAACAATTACAATCAAATAATGAATAGAAGCAGTTTTATTTTGTTTAATATGTTTAAGTGAAAGCATGACATCCAGCATAACAATTTTCTTAAGGTAAGAGTACTGTAATAGATTTCCAAATTTGCAGTTATGTATAAGTTTCATTACCTTAATATCATTTAGAAAGATGACATTTTAGGACTAATCACCAAGTCGCTTTTGACCAATTTTGCTCAATTGATTTTATAGACAAGATTTTTAAAAAGCTATATGTTTATATAAAAGGGATGTAATTCGGTAAGAAATTATTTCCCTTTACATTCTATTTAATCATATAATTATTGGTAACTTTTATTTTTAAAAGAATAAATGGTTGAAATGTTAAAATAGTAAACTCCATGTAAATAAAAAAAAGTTTAAATGTATTTTATTAAAAACTATATTTGTGTGTATACTTCGAAGACTATTGCAGTGATTTCACCTTAATATGACACCATTGTACCGTTTAGCACTTAGCCACATTTGAAATAACACTCACGGGCTGGTGTACTGCTTCTCCATGTTGTATCTGTGTGATATGGTGTCCACGTGGTATTTGGCGTCACTGTGGTGTGTGGTGTCCATGTAGTATTTGGCGTCACTGTGGTGTGTGGTGTCCATGTAGTATTTGGCGCATCTGTGGTGTGTGGTGTCCACGTGGTATTTGGCGCATCTGTGGTGTGTGGTGTCCACGTGGTATTTGGCGCATCTGTGGTGTGTGGTGTCCACGTGGTGTTTGGCGTCACCGTGCTGTGTGGCATCCATGTGGTAGATGCTGCAAATGGAAGTAAGTATAGAAAATATCATAAATAAACAACTTAAATTCACAACTATAACGAATAATATCTTTACTTTGAATTGCAGAAACATTTGTTGCAATTATCATTTTATTCATAGCAAAGTTTTTTTAAATGAGCAGTATCAAATGTCAACATATAACATCATTTCTTAAACAATTCTAAAAATGTTTTTGGCAAAATTTGTAAAGTACAACATTTAGTGCTCATCAATTTTGCTACAACGTATATAAAACCAATACTCACCGTGATCTGTACTGCTAGGCTCTGTGGTGGTATAGGCTATCATTTGAAATAAAAGGAAAATAAATCAAAATATTGACACAAAACAGGAAATTGTAAGTACCAAGTGGTATTGGTATGCAGTAATTATAGCAATAATCGAAATGAAATACAAATTCGATGTTTGATGTCGAGGTTCTGTCTGCTGTAAATGAAAGGCAACTGAATGGGTTACATAAACAAAACTTTATTTTATATCAAATAAACTTAAGGTCTTTTAAGATCATGTGACAAACGCGAAAATTTGTGTTTTGTTCGTCTGAATACAATTAGTACTAAAATACGTAACAATGCTGTCAATAGGTCTCACTTTAATTTTATCATGTTTGCTGGTAAACACAGAGCTAAAGACAAAATGTAATAAATAGAAAGATATAAATGAAGTGAATGAATTTATCTTGTCCAAACAACTATCAAATTGCCATTCTAGCAATTTTATTTTAATACTAGAAGTTATATCAGTCTGATACCCGAAATGGAAAACAAAAGCAGTGTAGCAATAATTAGAATCGGAGATAAACTCACCATGTGTCGTAGTCTCCGTTGTACTTTCACTCTTCGCTGTAATAAAGGATAATATGCTTAATATAAAAGGGTATTTAATGGTTTTTAAATCATGTTTAGCAAATTAACACAACAACTTATGTTTGTTATTTTTCGGGCCTTTTTAAAGGAACCCTTCATTCTGACCCTATATCCATTTCTTGCAATATTTTTTTCCTTGAACATCTCTTAAATTAATATTTTAAAGATTTATTACTGGCCAAATTCATATAAATACATTGTCAAATAAACACCTTATTATTATTAAATGCATAATTTAACTAATATTGACACAGTTTTTTTTCAACTGAGAAACTCATTCCGTAACATTTCTGGCCATTCTAAAAATCCGTTTTCTTATTTGACCAGGATAGTCAAATAAGATTTATAATTTGGCGCGAAGCTTTTCGATTATTTCCGTAAATGGTCGGATCAGATTTCAAATTAGCAATACCTAACAGTTCAACTCAATACGTTTCTAAAAATAGCATTCCCGAATGTTTCCGTATGCGAATGAGTTAACTCCGATTGAAACCGATCGATCCGGAGAGCTTTTACAAACGGCTAGAATTTGAAATATTCGCGAATTTATATCCAGTCACATCCCATTGTTTCGATGAAATCAGATCTAAATCGTATTGCAATTTTTCATTTATGAGGATATACTTATGATTTAGGTGAA
>Ga0224511_10004732_pt1 | contig 10418 bp, 7 predicted proteins | sample SF_May12_sed_USG_2_FD_169988 | JGI IMG/M metagenome (GOLD analysis project Ga0224511, IMG submission 169988) | Sediment microbial communities from San Francisco Bay, California, United States - SF_May12_sed_USGS_8_1 | ecosystem: Environmental > Aquatic > Marine > Sediment | place: USA... | reverse complement strand
TTTACTAAAACCAAAAAATGCACAATAAAGATGTTTATTATTATTAATCAAATGATGAACTAAACCATCGAGAACAAAAATAATGTATGTTGTGCCCATATTGACCCTAAATCATGCTTGTGTTTCAATAATTTTCGGCCCATTCATCCAGACGTTTTTATTTAGAATTCTAGTAATTAATTTACCTAGCGTGCTTAATAATAATAATGCCTCTGTAATTATTAACTTCATTGACGCTATCCTTTTTATGCAGTGGTACTATGTATCTCTCGGACTAAGAGTCAGGAATATATCCTAATTCGAAAATATTATTGAATAAAACTAACAAGTTTGGTAAAATAACTTTCTTTCCATGACTTATTATTATTATTATTTAATTGCTTTTAACAGCTCATCAATCGAAAATGGCAAATTTAATTCTTGGAACATAACACCAAACTCTTCATTTTCATATCTCTCTATAAAGTACAAAACATCATCATCAGGGTAAAAAAATTGGATCATCTGGGCAGTTAACAGCTTTAAAATAGGTTTCAATCATATGTTGTGAAATACTGTTGTTTTTTATGCCACAAGAGTATTTTAGCATTTGCCAATACAATCTAGCATTTTTATGTCTAGCTAACAAAAGTGTATTAGTTTTACTGTTGTTATACATAAACTTGGCCTTGCGTATACAATCTTGATATTCAGAGCGTCTATGTACCATGTTCATACGATTATTCTCTGATCTATCACGTCTATACAGATTTAAGGCTCTATAAATCATCCTTCGTTTATCACCACAATCTGTTGTGTACTAATCATTATTACAATGTAATGGACTATCAACAGTTTCACAATTTTGCTTTACATTGCGTTTAAATATTGGTGCAACAACATCATCTCATACATGTGAAACTATTTCAATACAATTATTAACATCACATGTGTCTGTACTAGCATTAATACTAAATTTCTGAGAGGTAAACTAAAACTTACCATTTCTGAAATAGGATGCCACGAACCCAGATCGACGCGCATAGTTACGGTAGTCTGATGTAAATAACACCGAGATGCTACTTCCTGTTGCACATACATGAATCCATCCCCGAAAGCTCCAATATCTATAACTAACAAAAATTATATATTGTTTTATATATCACCATCAACAGATATGTAAATCCCAATGTCACAAGTTTACTATTCCTTAATGAAAGATAAAAATAATATAAGAACGCACAATATTTAATTATCAGCATCGTCGTTGTTGTCGTCGTCGTCATATTTATTTATTTATTGGTTAATTCTTGTTCTAAAGTGAAGTATATGTAATTTATGCAAACAATGTTTTTGGAAAACCCTTTTAAGAAAATGTTATTTAACTATGACAAAAACAACTTGTCTGCATGACTGGAATTACATTATACAATGTAATATGTGCTTGTCCACAGTTTACAGTAGTATTCACAGTCGACAATTCGAGATATCACAACCCTTTATATTAATTTATTAAAAACAAGTACACATCAAACATTGGCACTCTGTAACGGTTAATGACCCAAGAGCATTGTTTAACGACAGTAAATGGTTGAACTAAAATACTGTTTACTTAATTGATTTTGATGTACCACACATAAATATTGTCATTGAGGTTTGAAGTGGCACACATTACTGTTCGGAAACTATCGTAAGCTAGTTCGGGTGTTTGCGGTTATTTAATCGACAGTCGAGTATTGGATTTTATCTCATAAAAGGTTATTGACATGCACAATGATAGATAGAAATAATTAGTACACCGGTTTAAGTGAACGCCTGTCACACCATCGGTTAGGGTTCGAATACCGCTAGAAGAAGTTTTTTAAACCATTTTGCTTAGTTGTCTTTTCATGCGCATATTATAAATGACATAGTCTTGTAGTGTCGTTTTGAAATATAATTTTATTTTATTTTAGATGTTTATAGCCATTCTTCTTATTCGTAGCCATGATCAACTCTAAGTGATGTACATGCATCTGGCCTCTAGCATGTAAACAAGAATTTCCTAAGATTTGACCTGGTGACCTAGTTTTTGACCCGACATGACCCATATTTGGCATATATATTGTCAAGGCAAACATTCTGATCAAGTTTCATTAAAATCGGGTTGCTAATGTGGCCTCTAGAGTGTAAACAAGAGTTTCATAAGATTTGACCTGGTGACCTAGTTTTTCAACCCGACATAACCCATGTTTAACCTGGACTTAGATATTTTTAAAACAAACATTCTGACGAAGTTTCATCCAAATCGGGTCAAAAATGTGGCCTCTAGAGTGTACACTAGAATTTCCAAAGATTTGACCTGGTGACCTAGTTTTTGAACAGACATGACATATTTTTGAACTTGGCCTAGATATTGTCAAAACAAACAATCTGACCAAGTTTTATCAAAATCGGGTCGCAACTCTGGCCTCTAAAGTGTCAACAAGAATTTCCTAAGATTTGACCTGGTGATCTAGTTTTTTAACCCGACATGACCCATATTCAAACTTGGCCTAGATATTGTCAAAACAAACATTCTGATCAAGTTTCATCAAAATCGGGTCGTAAATGTGGCCTCTAGTGTGTAAACAAGAATTTCCTAAGATTTGACCTGGTGACCAAGTGTTTGACCTGACATGACCCATATTCGAACTTGGCCTAGATATTGTCAAAACACACATTCTGACCAAGTTCCATCTAAATCGGGTCGCAAATCTGGCCTCTAGAGTGTAAACAATAATTTCCTCAGATTTGACCTGGTGACCTAGTGTTTGACCCCACATGACCCAAATTCAAACTTGGTTTAGATATTGTCAAAACAAACATTCTGACGAAGTTTCATCAAAACAAGGTCGCAAATCTGGCCTCTAGTGTGTAAACAAGAATTTCCTAAGATTTAACCTGATGACCTAGTTTTTGACCCGACATGACCCATATTCGAACTTGGCCTAGATATTGTCAAAACAAACATTCTGACCTAGTTCCATCAAAATTGTATCACAAATGAGGTCTCTAGAGTGTAAACATCAAATGTTGACGGACGACGACGGACGACGGACAACCACTGACCACAATAGGTCACCGTGAGCACTTCGTGCTCAGGTGAGCTAAAAATACACTGTTAATCAAATGCTGATTTTTTGCGTGTGAATATTATATATTTTTCTGCTTATGTTAATGCATTTTAACATGAACATACCTTCGTAACAGGGGTCCAAATTGACTAGATCCATCAAAGATAGATATATCATCGTTATAATTATCCAAGGACAAAGTCAAAAAATCCAAACACGCTCGTCCACTTTGTACCGTAATTGAATACACACAGTAGGAGTTAGGTGGGTATTCCGATGGGTAGTATGGAGAATAAATTTCTCCATAGTTTCCAGTAAAGTTACCACCGCATTCACCTGAAGGCAAAGTACGTCATAATTAATTGTTGAATACTATGAACACAACATTAACATATTGGTTGCATAATCTAAAACAACTGTAAAAGAAATATCGTATCATTATGAGTGTGTTAATATTTTCTCAAAATAAAGATCATCCATCTGAACTAAATAAGTACAAAGTGTTTAAAAAAGACAATTTAAATAACTTTGTTATATTATTGTTATAATCTCTTATACGAGGGTTGTATGATAAATTCGTGGACTTTGTTTATAGTAAAACAATTGATAATATTTACACCTCTATTTCCTTTGCTTCAATATCCTTTACCTGACTAATGAAGTTCATTCCTCGATAAACACCGTTAGCCTTATCACCGCGCAAAGGTACGGAAAACACTAATGACGTCAGGAATTCCCCGCTATTTTTAGAATGTTGCTATTTTAAGATAGCTTCAAACAATTTTCGTATTTCTCAATACAGACTTAGGCTTTTATTGTTTACTAGTTTTTACTCAGTTTATGTACAGTTTAATAAAAAAATGTTTACTTAAAAGTATTAACCGTTTAAAAAAGGGGGCACAACCGTCGCAAAACAAATAAGTTTTAGTGTTATGTGTCGCACTGTGACGTCATTCTACATTTACCGAAAGTAAACATGATGCAGCTTTTTTGACAAATTCTTAAGACGTTCCTCAGTCTTTGTTAAATAAAATACAGTGCTGTGTCGGTTGTAAATGATAAAAAGTCTTAACATAAGTGGAGATGAATTGTTGAATACGGACTCCACACACTTTAACCAGCCCTAATGACGTTCATCACTCGGTGAACTTATCAAACACAAATTTATTCCTTAAAAAACATGTTTAATATTTGTATAGTTCAATTCCTCTACTTTTACCAACAAATTATACAAAACAGCATGTAAAAATTCTGAAAATATACCAGTGTTATGGTTACTCTAAAAAGGCATATAAACATGATGCGGAACACGACGTCGCAAAAAGCGTCAGAAATTTGAAGATTTTTTATGTCAATACGGAGTGTTTTTCTCAAAAGACATGAATTAAAGTAATATTTAAGCTGATGAAAGGGAAAGCCCTCAGGAAGCATAGCCTGCACGAGAAAACAGCAGCCTCGGTTTTATTGAAGCTTTTCATCAGTAGTAATGAATGATTTAACACCACTGACGCCCCCTAGCGCATGAGCGGAACTCCATTTTTAAATGTAAACAACATACACGTACACTCCATGATCCCTAAGGACCAGCAAAATATGACTTCACAATGATGTAGTACGGGGCGACATTTTACAGCCGCTACATAGGCACTAAACAACAGCTGTAGTAAGTAATTTTAAGCTGATAAAAGGGAAAGCCCTCAGGAAGCATAGCCTGCACGAGAAAACAGCAGCCTCGGTTTTATTGAAGCTGTGCATCAGTAGTAATGAATGATGCCACACCACTAACGCCCCCTAGCGCATGAGCGTAACTCAATTTTCAAATGTAAACAACATACATGTACACTTCATGATCACTGGGGACCAGAAAAATATGACTACACAGTGATGTAATACGACTCTGCAACTATATTAAAATTAATAACAATTACCATTGTCAAAATAAATTATAAAGTGGAGTTCTTTTTCTTTCTCGGGAGATGTTTTTAACGAAATCCTAGGCATATCACTAAACAATTATTATGGTATAAGGTACTCCGGTAACTGTTTCCATGGTTGCAAAATGGCCACCTGTAAGTGGCAAGAATACATATATTATCAGTAACTTACAAATTAATAATATATTATTATTAATAGCAGCATCTTGAGCTACACTAAAAGTCAAAAGTCTTACTATCAGATATCTACCATTTAGCCAATATAATACCTATCGTACTTCTGCAACCGATATCATATATGTACCTATTAAAATTTATCATTTTGAACTGCAGTATATATGTATATGCAGTATATATTTGTGAATGTGATCACATTCACAAATCATCATTTAATGCAATTTCATAGTTATGAATATTATTAAAACTAGAACTCGGCGAGTCGGATGTGTCGCCAGAGGACACACATTTTAGTCGACATAAAAATGTAAATACATGTTTTGTTTTACAGTTATTAAATAAGAAATGCTCTATAAAACCAATCAAAGGGAAATCATTAAAAATGGAACAAGGTAGAGTTACGGTTCTTGTGCACTGCACTTTGAGTAATTACCAGAAACATGCATATTAAGTTTGGAGTCATTTGAGCCTATGGTGACAAAGTTACGCTCTGGACAAGAAATCCTCTATAAAATCAATCAAGGGGGAATAATTCAATACGGAACAAGGTAGAGTTCTAGTTCTTTTGCACAGCACTTCGAATTATTGCCAGAAAAATGCATGACAAATTAGAAGTCATTTAAACCTATGGTGACAAAGTTATGCTCTGGACAAGAAATGCTCTATAAAATCAATCAAAGGGGAATAATTCGACAACGAAGGGTAGAGTTACGGTTCTTGTACACTGCACTTCGAATCATTTCCAGAAACATGCATACCAAGTATAAAATAATTCGAGCTTATATTGACAAAGTTATGCTTTTGACAACAAATGCTCAATAAAAATCAATCAAAGGGGAATCATTAAAAATGAACAAAGTAGAGTTACGGTTCTTGTGCACTGCAGTCATTTTCATCAGTTCTATTCAACTTATTACAGATGGTGTTAAGTGCCTGTGTGGCAGCTGTAAAATGACGCCCCTTACTACATCATTGTGTACAGTAAAAACCATCTAAACCGGATCCTCTCAATACCGAAATCCCCATGAAACCGGACGATTTCGTCGGTCTCGAATTGTTCCCTTCTATTTTTAATGTGATAAAATACCCTGAATACCGGATCCTCTCTATTCCAGATACCGGACAACTTTTTCGGCCAAAATTGTTAGATTCAATGTAATTTGACCTCTCAATACCGGACAACCTCAATCCGTCAAAAATTGAAATTGAAACTGCATCTAATGTTCCATTTATTATGAAAATATAAAAATAAAAATATTCCAATTAGTGGTCACGAATCTCTCAGTGCAATGACACGAACTATATTAAGTGCAATCATGTTGACAATGACAGAGAAGAAAAAAGTTAAGATGAGATGTAACGCCAAAAGCAGACCACAATCGATGAATATTTTTGTTCTCAATAGATTTAAGATGTTTAAACTTGTGTATTGTGCGAAGTTGTTATTTGACATAAATGCAGTGATTTGTTTCATGTTCACCTAGTGTTACTTTTGTATGTATTAGCGTTTGCTCATCATTTTGCTTGTACATAAGCAAAATGTATAAGAATCTATATTTTAAGTTTTAAGAATGTTGATACGTTTTATTATTCAGTTGTTTTGAAAAAGATTCTAATTTTGCACGTGTTAATTAAATGCAAAATTTGAACAAACATAACACAAAAAGGTATAATTTGATCCTTAAATTACAAACAAAACACATAACATGTATACACCTTGTGTCCCCTTGAAGTGAATAAAAAGAGCTGTTCAATGTAAACTGTAGTTGGAGTGTAGATTTACCACCTATGTATAGGCAAATAGGAAAATCCCCTGTATACCGGAATCCTCTCTAAACAGGACATTTTGTCTGGCCCCGTTGATGTTTAGAGGGGTTTTACTGTAGTAATATTTTTCTAGTCCTCAGGAATCATGGATTGTATGTTGTTTACATGTGGAAAAAGAGTTCCACTCATGCGCTAGAAGCCGTCAGTGGTGTTGCATCTTTCATTACTACTGATAAACAGCTTCAATTAAAACGAGGCTGTTTCTCTCGTGCAGGCTATGCTTCCTGGGGGATATGCATTTTACTTTCTACAGCTTGTGTTTAGTGCTTGTGTGGCGGCTGTAAAATATCGCCCCGTACTACATTACTGTTTAGTTATATTTTACTGGTCATCAGGGGTCATTGATTATATGTTTTTTACATTTGGAAAAAGAGTTCCTCTCATGCGCTATGGGGCGTCAGTCGTGTGGCATCTTCATTACCAATTAAATTTGACGTGATTGTAGAGTGAGCATGTGTTCCTGTATTTCGGCATAACAACACGACCAATTAACCGCATTGTCTTTCTGCAAATAGACGACAGTTCCTGGCAATGTCTGGTCATGGTCCATAAACGGCTAACGCCATCAAAATGCCGATATTAATGGAGCGCACGTTAGATAGTTCTTGACACATTCATGAAAAAATTTGTGATACTTCGTTGGATAGTCTTTCCCATGCACACTTAGAGGGAAACACTCCATCTGATAAATACTTATCAAGTACATGGCGTAAAGCATACTTGGTCAATATTATATTAATATCAACAATGAAACCAAGGCTCTGGCTGTCAAAGTGTAAGAAATGTGTTAGCCTGATGTTAAAGACACTTTCAGCCAAATATAAGCATGGAGAGTTACACAGTTGTCCAAGAAAGTTCAGTTTTTTTGTGATCGATGACTGATTGATGGGGTATGGCGTTGATAGCGGATAACGTCAAGTCTGTACGAGTTCGCATATGCTTTAGACAGAATCTGTGGGAATGTTTGAGTTTGCTAGGTCTGTATCTTTATACCCTGACAATCGGTCACAAATCTTGCAATATGTTACTTGTACTAAATAAATTAACATTGCAAAAAAAAATTCATGTGACCAATTGTGTTTTGGACAGAAAAGTAAAAACACAATAACAACAAAGCACAAACAATCAAACTTAAAAACCTTTGCCAGAGATAGAAATTGAACCCGGGACCTCTCGCACCCAAAGACGATGCGTAACCTTTGCACCACCGAGTCAACTGAGAGTAACGATTGTAGTCAAGCTATTTAAGGGATTCGACGCAACGGGTCAAAACGAAAATAAACAAAGCCGAATTTGCGGGCCACACCTTTTCAACACATTTTTTTCTGTAATAATTTTACACGAATGGCTAACTATATTTGGCAGTTTCTCATACTTACAGGGGTAGGTTTCACTGTTTACATATGGTTAAAATGTAAGATGTAAACAATTCTGACCTAAAAGATACAAGCATGCCATCTTTAAGTCGGCTGGAGTCATTGACGACCATAACTTACGTTCGTACAATGCCTTGGGAATGACTCTAATGGAGATTGGCGGGTTAATAGTGGCGCAGATAACTGCATATATCTACAGAATCTTGCAAATTGTCATACAAGCACCACATTTGACATGTGTATGCAGTATGGCCTACTTTTTTATAATACAACGTTTGCCATGCAATTTTCCAAAATGGCGTCCATTTTTCAAAATGGACATCATATGAGGCGTGTCGTGCGATTTTCACCCTTATGGTCAAATGACGTTATGGGAGGAAATGAGCGTCAAAAGTTGACGTCGAAAACGCGGTCGAAATCGTTCCGGTTTTGAGCGTCTTAATTGTCATACGCGATTTCGTTAAGCGGTAAAATATAACTAATCAGGTTATTAAATTACATTAATTTGATGTTGCTGCATTTCTCTGTTATTTCTGAGGAACACCATTTTGTTGTAGCTTCTAAAATAAAACGTAGCGCGCGTCTTGAGACGGTTTGCGTTCTCATGAGTATGTCTAATATAAAAAAATGCTACTCTAAAAGGTTTAACAATCCTCACACAAAAATAAAATATGGTTAAACCTTTTCAATGTTCACTGATTCGAACACATATACTAGTATTTTATTGTGTTTTGTTTTATTACTTTCATAACGCTCTTAAATAGAAATAACGGTGTTGCTATCTCGGTCAACTCATAAAAAGTTCGACAGCAGATTGTCAGTTTTTCTAGATCCTCATAAAAATGTATTATTTTTCATTTAAACAAATAACATTTCAAGCATAATGTTTTAGTTCATTTTTCTTTTAAAAGTATTATTGTATAACAGTTGCTTCGTAACAAGTCATATCACATCTATAACCTTCGCAGTCAGTATGTTACAATTTTTAGTCGCTGTGAGATCAACTAAATTTTAATGATGTTGAATAACAACTTGAAAATATAAATTCGATAATAATAATAATAATAATAAATATTTAACAGTTATATAAACTGATAATTCATTCTTATAGTATGCAAGTTCGGCATAAGATGCGCCGTTGTGAAATAATATTCGTTAATGGTAATGGGTTAATTATATGTAAATCGAAATAAATAAAAAACAAAACTACACGGAAGCTAAGCAATTAAAACTTTCAATTTGAAAGACAAAAACATTAAAACATCACAACAATTCAGACGATAGGAGCATGCGTTGTATTTTTTGTAACAGTTCGATACAGTAAACGAAACGGAAGCGCTCTATTTACTATTTAGCGAAATAGTTCAAAATTCTCAACAGACGACACTTATTTTGCTCAGTAAGGGACGTAATTCAGTTAAATTTCGGAGTGTAAAATAAAATAAATGTTCACTGCATTTTAATCAAGTTTAATCTGCTTCACTCTGTTTCCTTACAAGCGATTATAATTCGTAATCTTATTCATTACGAAAGCACACCAGAAAGTCGCAAACTAGTAACTGAAAATATACGTGGCGTCGACGTCGAACGCGCGTTGAATTTTGTTCGTTATTAAAATTAAGAATCTTAATAGTTTTAATCAATTAACCACGCTGATATATGTATTGTTTGAATTAAGGATTGAATTTCATTCTGGGTGCATTTATTGAATCATGAACGCAATGGTCAAACTGGCAAATCCATGAAGCGCGCTAGCGCTTCATGGGTAATTTGCCAGTTTGACCATTGCGTTCATGATCCAACAAATGCACCCAGAATGAAATTCAATCCTTATATTTACATTTTTAAATAAAGAAACGCGCTATATTTAAATTCAATTTTACATAAAAAGTGCTTGTTTTAAGTGAATAAAGTAACCTTGTCAGCGGGAGGAAAAAGCTGTTCTTCCTTCCCTCTTAACACATTCTAATTATTTATTACGCGCTATAAATAGAACTTCCAGGTGAATAATAATTTTTAAAAATCACGGG
>Ga0224511_10004731_pt1 | contig 10418 bp, 3 predicted proteins | sample SF_May12_sed_USG_2_FD_169988 | JGI IMG/M metagenome (GOLD analysis project Ga0224511, IMG submission 169988) | Sediment microbial communities from San Francisco Bay, California, United States - SF_May12_sed_USGS_8_1 | ecosystem: Environmental > Aquatic > Marine > Sediment | place: USA... | reverse complement strand
GGCCGAGTAAATCTGATTGCGTGTTGTTCAAGATGTTCAGATAGGAATAGAATTATAATAGACTAGAATAGACTAGAATAGTGTTTATTTTCCAATAATGATAGGTTCGTAAGCGCCGAACGGCTTTTGTAGGTGTCCGTAAGAACTATATTTCAGCGTAGGCGTTTTGGGTTAGACATATCCTTCCACCAGATACATCCGAGGCACGATCGCTGATTAGGCGGAATTGGCCGAGTAGTTCCGATTGGCAATATAGCTGTATCAATGTCAACAGGTTTTATTTTAGAGATTTCTTTTGTTTAATTCGCTAGTAAAGAGTAAATGATTATCTTTAATACATTAATACGCGTAGTATCATGTTGTATGTTTAATAGATGTAAAGGTTTCAAGACATGATAATCAGTAACCAGTGGCGGATCCAGGATTTGAAAGTTGGGGGGCGTGGACTTTGTCAGTGGGTGGAATCATTGAAAGTGTGGACGGTTGAATTAAAAGTCATTTTAGGAAGTTTTGGCCATATTTCTATTACAATTATGCTTACAATTAATCGCGAGCGAAGCGAACGAAGAACGAAATGAGAAGAATTAGCGGTTTGGACATAAACAATTCAAAGGTCCGCGGCCTTCAGGGGGGGCGTGCGCCGAGGTCCCCCCTCCTGGATCTGCTAGTGGAAACGTTGGAAAATTATAAAGCTAATGGTGCAAAAAAACAAAATACCATGTCCAAACCAATATATCGAGTTATTTTAATATGTTTTACGTAACTGGATACTTTCTAATATAATAGACGGAAATTGCTTCCTTCAAGGAAGTGTGCGCAAAACAAACTAACAACAAAAGGATACATAATCCAACACGCCTAAGGTTTTATAATTTCAGCGAACACCAGTTTCTAAGAAGTCAACAACAGCACTAAGGCTAATGGAAAAATCCAAAAAATGAAAACATAGTTTATTTGAAATGTGTCTAACGTCTTATTGTCTTCTGCGTTTCGTTCTATTCTAAGTGTTTGTTTTTGTACGGGTGTTTTGGTCATGTTTCGCCTTTAACAATTTAGTCTTCTGATTGGCCCAAATGACGTTGTGGGTTATAACGTTAAGTATTGTTGAACCAAGCGCCATTTCAAATGGTCCGACAAATGTGTTGGCGATACGTCAATCTATTTTAAATCTAAAGCATTGTAACGCATTAGATGTTTTTGATTTTGTAAACCCACTGAAGAAAATTGATTACCCATCGACTGAAGAATAGCTTTGGATGTTGTTGCTCCCTGATGCGAATTGTTATCAGAACAGCTATTAACGATAAGCCTCGGTTCACGAATGAGAATAAATGCGAGACACTTGCTCACGCGGTGCCGGAACCACGTGACTGCATTTATATTCATGGGGAACAACTTGCCCGGTATATTAAACTGATGAAAGGGAAGGCCCTCAGGAAAATAGCCTGCAAAAAAATTAGCAGCCTCGGTTTTATTGAAGCTGTTCATCAGTGGCAATGAAAGATGCTTAACCACTGACGCCCCCTAGCGCATGAGCGGAACTCGTTTTCAAATGTAAACAACATTCAATCCATGATCCCTGAGGACCAAAAATATAATTACACAATGATGAAGTACGGAGCGACAGTTTACAGCCGAAATGGTTGGTTTTGATTTTGTTAGTATTTTGCTAGTCATCACTGGGGAGCCTGTGGGTGCTTTCTAGTAAATACATACTCTCATTTGGCAAACATGTCTTAGGTGATTGTTTAAATTGCTTGTTCTGCACCTTTTTACATTTACCTGAGTTAATTTAATTACGTGGCTCGTGCACTGTCAATCTACACTGTGATTAGTATAAACACCGTAATATTTGAATGGTGCTATGGTTACGGCAACAAACTTATTGAAATGTATCAATTCATATTAGCAAAATACTAATTTGATGCCGACGATTATACTTTAACAAACTCACGACCTACTAATTATATAATAAAGATAAAGGAGGACAATAAGGAAAAACAATGTCAAAATTATTTCTTCTATTTGTTGATGAATAATGGCTGACTCATTATAGCTCATTTGTTTAATAACAAATAGCAATTATATTATATTCGTCAGTTTCTACCACAAACTTATTAAAACTACGAATATATAACAAAACACAACGTTATTTCTTACTTCTTGTATCTTTATCAGTCTTTATAATTTTCGTACAACCCTATTTATTACACAATAACACACTAAATACAATTTACCTAATTAAAGTCTCTGAGAACTATCACAGATATATATGCCCTCTATGCCTGAAATCACCATATAAGATACAGATGATACAGCAGCGTTTATATAATATTGTTCAGGATCTATATATTTCGTTTCAAATTCAACATGTTTTGTTTCACTCGAAATGGAAGCCATCGTTTACTAACTGTCATGCATTTAATCGTTGCTTTAAGACAAACTGTTAATTCGATTTCTTCTGATTGCATCTCACTCATAACGTTGTAAAACTATTATTTTTAAGAAAAACACAGCTTTTCATGACAGTGTTTCTTAAAAGAAGATATTTGTTTTGCGTGTAAAGTTTAATAACCTCTTTAGGAAAATATGTTTAACACATCTATAGCATTTTCAATTTCAAACTATGTATGTTTTGTTTCTCAATGCGTCAAAGATAAACGTACTTGTACTGCAATGTTCTTTGTCCACCAAACATACGAGAAAATGTCTTCAAGTCTGACCATCTGCATGCACGTCAATAATAGTTGTATCCTACTGAAGCGATTCGCCTACGGACTTTGGTACAAAAATGCTTGAAAATGGATACAATCGACATGTACATTATTGTTAGGAACACACTATGCCAGTGTTTGCAATTGTGTTAGAATTTCTTGAATACATGTATCTAAATTCATATTTATTGTTTTTTAACTCGCAGTGTCATTTGAAGTTATTAATATCATCACATTTTCGTTTTCAATATGTGTTAGGTAGGTTAATCTCAGTTATACAGACATATAGATGTAGATAATAACGATCAGATCAATGTCTTTGAATGCAAATTCATGCAACGCCTGGACACCGAGCGATTGTAACATGTTTATTTTCCTCTCCAAATCCAACTGACGCCTATATGCATCAGAGTGCGCCCTGTGGGACAAAGGACGGCGCCGGTGCATCAAACTTTATAAAGGCATAATAATTATGCCGAACTGAGTCTGCACGATATTTCGTTTACATATTGCAGCATCACTGATAGAAAATGGACAGTTCCCCAAACTGTCTCAAATATGACAAATTTTAACAGCATATGGTCAATTCTATTCCAATGGTTGAAGGTTATGATTGTCAGGTGACAATCTAACCTTGCAACTTCAAAGGACAGCTTGCTCCCTGTCTGTGATAAACCTTATCACACGAACAAAAGAAAAGTACACGAAGGAGATTAAAATTTTGCGGAACAGTCCATTGATCACGACGCAATCACACAATGCGTGCAGGTAAGGACAGTCACAATGCACCGTTTCGCAAAATGTCAAGCTCCGCCCAATGCGGTATCTTTTCTTTGATCTTGTGAAGGGGTCTTTCTTTCGTGTTTTCTAGGTCAGAATGTCACCTGACAATGTTATCCTAATCTTTTTATTTAAAATTGACCATGTACTGTTATAAATGATCATGATAGACAGTTGCGGACCTGTCTTTATAGGCTGGGACATTAGCATAGGCTTTACGTTCGTGTCTTCTTCCAATGAGATTACGAGTATATAATGCCAATAAAATTGAAGCGATGTTCAAAGAAATACTGTTATACACAATGCAGATATGTCAAGTTTAAGAGCACCATGACAAAATGGCCCGTACAAAAACAAACACACAGAACAATACTGTATATTGTTCTTTACATTAGTATCCAGTAAACGTTAAATAATAAAATACGTCAAACGCAAAAACACGTATGTTGTGTGACTAAAGAAATCAAATTTGAGCTCAAGTCCAGTACATTTCACCGCGTGTTGTGTATTTCTTTCAATCTGTGAAAACAAGAGAAATGGAATCAAGTATGCACATATATGTAAAATAGATAGATATGTGGTTGTTGCTTAACAAACATATCTATCTATCTATCACATTTTACGAAAATGTAAACATTATCAAACAAAACATTATCCATACCAGAGGCGTTTATTTTTTTAGTTTCGGGCACTAGTTTTATGATTTTACGTTACAGCAAAGTGTGAATCTGTAATAATTATGAATTTAAGTTAACCAACGCTTTGCCAAGAAACATTGTCAGATTATGCAAAACACCATGTCGTTATGGTACCGAAGTTATTACGCAGGCTGGTTCGCGAGAATGTTTTGTCAATAATAATGTTGTGATTAAGCGACACTATTTGATAGAATAAATAAACAGTTGAGATAATAACAGAGCTGGTGAAACTATTAACGAATAAATAATAAGGTGAATTCAGAATAAATAAAAAGGTAATTAATTTTTAGCACGATGCATGAACAAGGTGAATATATTTTAGTCAATTTATTAGTATCGGTCTGAAAAAGTATATTGGTATTTGGCATAATAAGAATTTGGAAGTGCAAATCATTTCAATGGCATGTTATTGATAATTAATCATATGTAATGCTTATCAGCTCTACCATGAAATCATGTGATATTTATAACAGTATTTTAAGACATGGAGGACTTTTTTGTATTTTTGATAGAAACAGTAAACTGCGATGTTAACGCAAATTATATTTTATTACAGGAACTAATTATTCGTTTCTCTTCGATAATAATTATTGTATTGCGCATTTAGCGACGAAAAACGTAGTCGGTATTAACCGGCAAAATATCTGAGAATTTTTTATTAAAAAGGCAAGTGTTAAGTGTAATATTACAGAAACATTCACGCACAAGATCCGTTGCTATGAATTTTAGCCTAAAACACTTAATATCGCAATAGAACGTTAGTTATAAATGGAAAAATAAATTGTGTTTTCAGAATGACTCAACATGAAGTTTAAAAATATTCAGAGTAACACGCGCAATAATGTATATAGTCCTGCTGAACCAATAATCACTGATTCTGATACAAGGAAATATCACATGTTCATAAATAGGGAAAGAACAACTTCAATTTCCTAAACGTCATTTGCATATTTAGAATATTTTACTAGTTGATGTTACCTGCTTGCAACATTTGAATTTGGTGATATAATAACAGAGAAGCTTTATTTTTAAAAGTATGTCAAGCTGTTTCTTTCCCAAAGGGATATGTAATATTGTTCACATCTATGCCCAGCGAAAACAAATTACTGAAACTGTTAAATCACAGGATCTTGTTACCGAACTGTACAGAATTGTAAGGAGTTTGGTTTCTCGTTACTCGCCTAAAGATCATTTTAGAATACTAAAGCTAATGTCCTCCAAATACGGCGGCATTTTAATGATGCAGTAAATAGATCGTCTTCAAGACACACCTTATTATGTTGTCGCATAGGGGATATGTTTTATCATTTTATATACACACGACAGACGGCCAATCATTGCTATCACTGTTTACAGGATCACAAGGACGCGTATCTAGTATCAAACATAGACTACTTATCGGATTGTGTAGTAATCAATTATATTCAACGTCCGATGACCTTTTCCCTTAATACCCTGTAGAATACATATCACCATTTAGTGTATCCTGTGCTCGCCTTAATCTTATAAACACCTACGCATATTGCCCAATCACACTAAGGTAAGTACCAAATCAAGGTTTGTATTTTCCGATTGCTAGGTTGAACAATGTTATAACCATTGGTTATAATATAACTGTTTTAGAAATATGGCGAAATGGGTCTTTTTGAATGATTAGATAGTTGCACGTTCAAGCGTTAGGAACATTACGAGTATACAACGATATAAAGATATAAGGATTATTAGAACGTGTAAAATAGAGCGCTGAGTTTGAAAGCTATTTCCGGGTAGTAGTTGTTCGTTATATAATTGCCATGTTAATAAACATGTACTGAAACATGCAAGAAGTTGAATGTGCAGTATAAATCAAATAGCGGAAACGCAAATGTTACTATCAAATTACAAACACATTCGGGAAATAACATATTTAATTGCAATGACAATGAAGCTGTCGTGTTTTATCTAAATATCAGGTTGGCTTGAAAATACCTTTGCCAGAAAATGCTGCCTTCAAGGAAGTATGCGCAAAATGAAAAAAATCACTACCTCACTTAAACCAAAACACCCGATTTAAGGTTTTATCATTTCAAAGAGCATCTATTTATAAGACATCGACGACAGTATTAATATAAATTGAAGACATGTTCAAAGAAGGAATGTTGTAAACAATGTAGATATGTCAAGTTTAAGGGCACCATGACAAAATGGCCCGTACAAAAACCAACACTTAGAACGACACAAAAAACAAACATGAATCCGTATATAACGAATCCATAATTTCAATTTTGTTTACCTTCGAGTGTTCAGGTATGTGAGGACATTGCAAACAAACCAATCATCAATTATATATGGAGTATCGATGATTTTCACCTTGTGATAAAAACAGCTGTAGAATGCTTGGTGGTCGAATCACGGAAACGAGTTTGCAAGGAAAAGCATCAATACGCACCATTTACTCAGTACTAAAGCTTTTCTATCAACATCTTATCATGCCCGATAGTGCCTCAACTAAAACCCAATGGGGCTGCGTTACAATCAAGTTGCGAACATTGAAATATTGAAATATTTAAAGCAGCTGTCCTCCAGATGCTCAAAAAATTATAAAGTGAAGAAAATGTTAAAATTAACGGTAAATATTTGTCAAGTTATGTTCAGTGGAGAAATCTATAATTCCTGACCCATTAATGCAGTTGACAAATCGCTGGTAAAACATCGTTTTTAATTGCATAATCTACTGCGTTACTAACGCAGTAGCCGTTATGTATAGAAGAAATATTCCGATGGCAGGAAAGCGAATTGTCTGTTTTCAAAGCAAAAAAGTGAAAATATGTAGTTTTTTATTTCTAACAACTATTATATATATTATATATTTGACGAGATATTTTGAAAACTTTGTAACTAATGATTTTTAGTATATTCTGGAGCACAGCTGTTTTAACTGAATGTATGTAGTGCTGTATTTGTATCATTTTATAAAACAAAATATATTTAATGCAACCAACTCAATGATATTCAACGATTGAATAAAAGCGTTACTTGAAAGCTTTTAAAAAAATTGTTTAATGAATTTTAACACAATAAATATAACTAGCCATAATGTTTAAATTTCAAAGTAAAATTAATAAACGAATATGATGATCTTATGTGTAGAGTAATGTGAATACGAGTACATTTAAACAACCAAAGAAAAACAGTATGTAGTTATTTTCAGAAAGTTTATCATTTTCGAAGTTATATCACATAAACAATTGAGACCAATGTCCATAAAAATAACTTGATATAATACGACTCAATGTAAGTACAGCATTTTATATTACGCATCCCATGATGTACTGTAATTCAAAAAACACAAAAACGTCTGCACTTCACATGGATTCATGACACTCTTGCCACCACTTATATAGTCAGCATGATAAAACCACATCCGCTAACACTACCATTCATACGATACATATCAAAAATACAATTTTCCACTTCTATTGATTTAATTTTCTTCCATTTCTTAGGCAAATACATTAAAACTACGAACAAAGAACGACATAAAATGTGTTACTTCTAGTTTGCTACTTTTTTGTCTTTATACAAAATTTAATGTTATCTTTACCAGGTTTTATTACACAATAGCAAAGCAAATCTAATCTATTTAATTAAGTAAACAAAGCACTATCACAGTTAGTTTACCCTTAATCAGTCTGCGATTGCTTTCAAATAGATAAAAGGACATTGAACAGTCAATATCTAGTCAGAATTGTATGCTTCCTTTATCAAAGTGACTAAAAATTTTATTAAGTGTCCGTCGTAAAAATTATCTATTACACAGTGTTTTGCGTATAATACATTGACTATTAGCACTCAAATAAGTCGAACATGTAAAATGAAGGTTATCATTTTTAAGTTTATTTACCAACTTACATGCCATGTCTATATTTCCCATATAATTTACAAGCACAAGGATTGGTAGGGTCAAAACATTTTTTAGAAACAAAGACAAACATTTGGTAGTACGAATTATGCGCGAATTGTAATCGCTTTGTTTTTTCAACGCGTTTTATCTATTTACCATATAATCAGTTTGTTTGTTCACAATCAAATATGCATTCCTAGAACGTTTTCAGGAAATTTATAAAATTAGAAAGGAAACATAGACATCATTCACACCTCAAGTTCGTAATATCTATGGAAATTAATTTTAAAGCTTAACGGATAGGGAACACATATTGACCGGGGACCTCTTGTTAAAAATGTGGATATAGTTTATTGGTACAAACGGAAGACCAATTGTGATATAATTCTAAATATCTAGGATGATGTTTCTATAAGACATGCCATTTTACAAGCAAATTCGAATTCGAGGTCACACAATATCACCATTCATATCAGCGTACATGTACGCTATTTGCGAGGTCAAACACGTAACCTAGATTATTTGAAAATCTGTATTTCTATCCTAAATAAATACAAACACATATGTACTTGTTTGATAAAATATATAACTTTGGTCTATACTTAACGTATCGTTATCTCAAACATAAACTATACACGGTAATGTGTAAACTGATGCAGCGCGAAACTAGTCTATAACGTTGCGACGGTGTGATATTTAAGGAATTAATTTCATGGTTGATTTAATGATCGGTGTATGAACGCAGTTGGTCTGATTAAAGTGTGTGGAGTGCGACGGATTTACTCTCATTTTATTTTTCATGTAGGTGCAAAACGTTTTTAGGCGTAAAATTATGAAATGTAAAACCGACAAACGGCAAAGCGAAAGTTGACGTAACGTCATTGTTGTTGTTGACATCCGCTACATGTTCGCGCTATTTATCTCGCCTAACCATAACCAAACGTCGTAGGGTTATTCATAGAGGCATTCTCGGGAAAAACCGTGCAGATGAAGTGTAAATATTTGTTGTGCAGAATAGGAAGATTTCAAAATTCGTTAAAAATTAAATGGATTTCTTATGGAATAGGCAGTCGATGGCTTTTAATATTATTTATTTGAGATAAGTTGGGATTGCTTGTTTTTAGCAATCGAGGGCAAATAAATAAGTATGTAAAATTGAGTGGTTGCATGAAAAAAATAACAACATAATCAATTTGTTGAATGTAACTACACTTTTTGTTTTACACTTGAAAACATCAGAATTTTTTACCACAAATGGCAAATTGTTGTGTTCAGCATTCCCATTATGATGCCTTTTATGAGGAATGAAAAACATCATTTACTCCATTTTATTCCTTTAAGTGTTTCTTTCAGATAAGATGTAAATTCCTCATTTTTTTCTGATTGCACTTCATCCATAATAATATGTTTTGGAGAAGTGTTACGTGATTTTGCTGTAAACAAATTCTTCAAATCAAGAAAGAACATTGACATGTTGTTGTTCTAAAGAGAAGTGATTCCTGTGCGTAGGATTTAATTAAAGACAAACCGATGATCATGTTCTCTTTTTAACTGTTCATTTTAGTTTGTTTTTGTTGTCTATTTCAACATTGTTACATGCATGTAATCAAATTGCAACTTTATGAGAAAACACAGACGAGAAAAAATGCCGTACGTATGTGCCTATGTATTTATACAGAATCGGGCAAGGAAAGTTATTTGTATACATGTATACGTTTTTCATTGTTCTTGCACAGTTCTGCAAATACTTTTCTCCTTGTCTTTCTGTCTTTTTATTAATAATGATCAAGATTTACATTTATAGTTCATAACGGACTAGGACAAAAAATAAAACAATAGACATCGTATATTCATAACCTTGTATATGTGTCGAAAAACACAAAAATAGATTTTTTAAATGTCTGTTGCGTCATGGTGTTTTTGTGTCGTTCTGTGTGTTGGTTTTTGTACCGGCCATTTTGTCATGGTGCCCTTAAAAGTGACATATCTACATTGTTTACAACATTCTTTCTTTGCACATCTCTTCAATTTATATTAAAGCATGTTTTAAATAACAATTACGAATTACCAAACTGACCAACATTCCTGATTTCACGTTAACTTCTCTTTTGTCATAAATCCAAGGGAACGCCCTTGTTAGCATATGCAACACGAGACGGCGACGAGGTGGCGAATTTTAAAATCAAATTTATGAGTTTTAACAAATTTATTCTAATAATCAGTTTTTGCATTGTATTTTACATGTTCGTGCATAAAACTGACATTTAAATTTCATCATTTTACAACTTCACAATATGATATACATTTTATTATAGGCATATTCTTTTTATAATGTCCAATATT
>Ga0224511_10004729_pt1 | contig 10419 bp, 4 predicted proteins | sample SF_May12_sed_USG_2_FD_169988 | JGI IMG/M metagenome (GOLD analysis project Ga0224511, IMG submission 169988) | Sediment microbial communities from San Francisco Bay, California, United States - SF_May12_sed_USGS_8_1 | ecosystem: Environmental > Aquatic > Marine > Sediment | place: USA... | reverse complement strand
AATCTCTGTGACAATCGTAATGACTCTTTGGATTTTAACAGGGGCATCTTGTCGGCAAATGTCGTTCGAGCCACTAGAGAGGTGTTTCATGATTGATGGTAAATATGTACACCTTTTACCGCGAATGCATCACTTTAAATAACAAACACGTTGAAACTATAGTGTTAAAAATACGGAACCCCTAATATGACATTTTCGATACTTTTTTCCAGAGATTTCTGCCATAATTACGAATTTATAATTCGTAAAAACGAATTAAAAATTCGTAAAAATGAATTAATAAATCGTAAAAATTTATTTATATTTCGTAAAAACGAAAAATGTATCGAAAATGTCATCTTAGGGGCTTCGTATGAAAATGATGCAGACTTGAAACAGTTATTGTTTTAGCTGTGAGTTCATTGACAAAACTGTTACCTAATGCGTGCGTACTTAAACTTAACATTTATGCATTGACCCACCATCCGACAATATAATTTAAGCAGGCGCACGGTATCCATGTCTATTTGGCATTTTGTTTGTATAACAATTCAATTGCAATTATATGCTCTGATTTTAATGTGCAGCTTTATTCAAAACATGAGTTGCATTTTCACAGTATACATCATGTATGCATGATATCTTCATAAATAAAGTCACAATATGCTGATAAAAAAACGAAACGAAAACTAAACATTACACTAGCATAATTTGCATTCTATAATTACTATACCTTTTGTGTGCCATCTGGCAAAAAAAAAGGAAATCAATTTTCGTTTAATGAATGTTAGGATTAACTGCCATGCTTGTTGGTTTTTGTTTTCTGATAGACGTTACATCATCGAGTACGAATGTACATAGTCATCTGCTTCGCAGCCAACGAGAAGTCTATCGTTCTCCTCGTCCACGCAGACGGACAAGGGGCTCTCTATGTAAGGAACAACGACTTGGTTCACGCGATAGTTCTGTGACGACACTTGGTGAACGTTATTTGAATTACAGCCACACACATACACATTTCCTTCAGAGTCTTTAGTTAATCCTAGTGCACCGTCTAAAATTGATGTACCATGTGGTTGATAATACCAGCGCCTTTTAGAAATTTTGTTTTGATCTTGGCTAATGTTGTAGCAACTAACACGATCATCTTCTGCCAACAGGACTTCAGTGGATTGAAGTGAATATATTATTTTTGCTCTATTAATACACCCCAACTCACACTTTGATGAGTCATATGCGATGTTCGAATGAATTGAACTTGGTACACTAGAACCATTACGAATTTGAATATTTACATTGCCATTGTTGTCAAACCTATAGTTACCAAAGAGGATTAACAGCATGGAGTCCATTTCAGAAACACTATTTGGCTGATGGGTGGTGGCATATGATCGCAGATTTGACGACAGCGTGTTGCCATTAAAAGCCAAATGAAATATCATGTTCATGTTCTTGCAACATACGTAGATCTCATCGTGTATAATGCACATGTCAATAGGTTGACCTGGCAGCCGAACCTCACAGAGATAATCGAACATATTCGAAAACATTTTAACTTTAGAGTTTGATAGGTCGGCTAAAACAATGTTTCCGTTTCCTAAAAGTCTAATTGAAGAAATTTCGCATACATTTATATCAGTACTTGTTCTTATGCTGTGAATCATACTGCATTGCCCGAAGCAGCGATCTATCAAGGGTGTGTATGATTTGGGAAATCCAAATGGTAAAGATGACTGAGGCGGGATAGTCGTTATTGACACTGGCGACATTGTCAAGCTGTGTTTTGTATCATTTCGACACTTCTTTTCAATTGTTGGTGCTGCGGAAGCTATTGCCTTGCTTTTGCCATCCACGTCGGATGTTTCTGTGTTTGCTTTTTCTGACGTCGCTTGTCGTAGAGACATTAGAGGCGGATTATCTTGCGTTGAAGTCGCCGATACATTTTCATTGGAATGTACCGTTTCAGTGTCCCTTATTGTAGCAGTGTGTTCCTCATACGTCAGAGCATCGCTGGCGCATGCCGCTTCATCCTCAGCCGAAGACAACAGCTGAACTGTGCCGATTGATTTAATCGCTTGAAGTGACGAATCTTTCGTGAACGTTAAAGTAAACAATGGTGTCCTTATATTGAAATTTAATATATCTTTTGCAACGTCTTCATTCATCAGTTTTGTATGTCTCGCCATGATCGCAATTTGCTGTTTCGTGCCATATGCTTTAATTGTCTCAAGCAGTTGTTTTCCCTTTTCAATCTTGGTATTTATTTGTTTGCAGTCACTCTGTGCTTCAATGCACTTTTCAGTCTCTGATTTTATTGCCTCTTTTGTCTCAGACAATAACGTGTTTGCAAGGTAATCGATATTTTGCTTGAGTTGCTTACCAAATGCATTTATTTCGGCTTCAACAGATTTTACTCTGTTATCAATTTCTTGAGCACTGCATTTTGTTTTAGATGTCAATTCATCTAATTTTTCTTGATTTCCTTGGAACATACTTAAATCGACATGATCCATTTCAGTACAGTCCGACAAATCAACAATGTCCTTGCAAGTTCGATGTGTTTCTGACAAACACACCACACAAATAAATGTTTTGTGTTCAACACACTCGTAAACAAAATCTTGGTGTGGATGAACATCACATTTTGTGAGTTTGTTAATTGTTTCAAACGTGTCTATGTCCGCAGGCATTTCATCTTGTTTTAAAAGTTTGTGGTTTCTTGTTGTTTTGTTTTTTCCGTGGACACGGAAACACAGTTCACATAAATACTCCGTGCATTGAACACAAAACCCACTTGCTTTTTCTTGAGTACCATCATATCGACACGAATCACAGTATTTCACTACAGGTAAATCACGCTGCTGGATATCGTCATGAACGACCTCACTTGTATAAATTGTCGTCCCCCCAGTCGCCATATTGGCAATATTCTCAATACGGTTTGAACGAACTGCACACTATATAACTGATCATAGTTTGTATTATTAACTGTTTGTTCCTATCGATATAGTTTATAGAAATCACTAAAACGAAATGTCAGCTAGAGTTTACAATAGTTCACATTCAGTGATTCTACACCGTCTTTGCTATTCACCGTTTACACACGAGTAATAAAGCTCCCGATAAAAAGACATAACATCTGAATAGATAGCCTACAAAGGTAACCCAATACGGCATATCTAGTACGCAAGTTATAAATAGCGATATATGTCAAATTTCAGCACAATGGCGTGAGTGTTTAGGGTATTATGACCTTATATCCCGTTTTTGATTAAAATGATAAGATATCAGAACAATAGTAGACTGCACCGCACAGTGTGGCTTTACTTTCCGTCAAACATGTGTTTTGCATATTGACATGGATAACACTCTTTTAACTGTCCTTAGATTGTCTAGGCTTAAGGATTGTTCAACAGTAAATCTGCACTGTTCATCTTTATGTTTATTTAAAAGCCCAAGCAACACAATTATTAAATATGCCAAGTAGTTTTACGCTTAAATTAAACACTAAGTAAATACCGTCATCGTAGAAATAAAAAAATCATATAAATGTCAATACACATACAAATTTAAGAAAGTGGTATTCAACTATACCACATTACATATAAGAAAGACAAGTGAAAGATAACTCTAACAGTATAAAACAGGCAAAATAATAGTTGTGTCTCTTGGCGACGACGGTTTCCTGATAGACGTGGAAAACAGAAGAAAAAGAAACAGCCCAGAGCTTGACAATATCTTCTGACACATCAAGTGAAAAAAAATCTTTACGAAGCACAGATGGAGATTTGGGATGGCTATGTGTATGTGTGTGCGTGTGTACGTGCGCTTGTGCGTACGTGCGCGTGTGCGCGTGTGTCTGCTTGCTTGCGGGCACATATATGAGAGGGTGCGCGTTCAATTCATATATTGATAGAACAAAGCAACCAATTGTGTTATCAAATACCTTTTATTGTCGATTGTAAATACAATACTGTGTTTGTATTTCATCCGGCGCTTTTTATTTGTTGGTTAGTTATTGACATATTTTGAGGCTTAAATAAAGATAGTATCAATCTCAGCGTTTACTAAATTGACAGCATGTTCTTTGTACGTTTTCTAAATAAATGCAAGCTATAACTCTAATTATATTATAGTTTTCTAACAGTCACGCATTTCAATTGAACTATAAAACGATATCGATAGAAACTATGTTGTAGACCATTGAACAGAGTGAAGTCCTATTACACCATGGCCACAATTATATTATTGTCGGCGCTTCACTTATATGCGAATGCTTAATGTTTTTTGTCTTTTTGCTGTCAATGGAAACTGTATCTTGTCTGTGCACTAAATGTTACTTGAATGACTTTAAATATTTTTTGGAAGGGGGGGGGTAGAAAACATTGAAAGTGTTGAAGGTTGAAGTAAGTCATATTTAGCGTGTTTTGGCTATATTTCTATTACAAATATATCCTTAATAATAATCAAGAGCGGGCGAGCGAAGAAAAAAAGAGAAAAAATAGCGTTTTTGGCATACAAAATCATAGGTCCGCGGCCGTTAGTGGGGGCGCGAGCCGGGTGCGCCCCCACCCCCTGGATCCGCTAGTGCAAATTTTATGGCACTACATTTGATTGAAGATTTCGTTGCAGACTCCTAATATAGATTCATTGTCTACTATTGCATCCAATTTTTCGGCGTAGCTGTCTAAGCTTACTTTTGACCTACATTTCTGTATAATGACGTCTGTCTGGGATTTCAGATATCCGCCGTTCTATTGGATGATTTCATAAGCACTGAAAATGACGTGTGGGGAACCAGAGAAAATCCCGTTTTCAATTGAATGAAACTGATACGCGCGAAAAAATAAAGGCCACACTATTGTAATGCATGTGTTGAACAAAATGTTGCTTCGTTCGTAGATTAAATGTTTGGGGTATTGCTTTCTTAAGTGTTTTATATTGAAACAATAAACAGTTACATGTCAAACAAATATTTTATGGATACAATGAATTACGTCTCCAGATGTGAACCGGCTTATAGTAAAAGGTCTAACATATTACCCAATAATTATTAGGTTAGCCTCACTACGACCAGATTCCGAGGTTTACACTTTGAGAGTTATAGCTCCACATATATTTATTAACCCCGAGTTATTCATACGTAACTTTTAAGAATAAATTGATATTGTTTTCCTTTGTAGCGTTAATGATGCATCATTTAATGTATTGTTTATTAAACACGAGTACAGCACGCAATCTGGTTTCAAGAGAAAGATATATAGCAACTATTTCCAGAACTACTTTTTAGTGTAATAGTGTTAAATTGGAAAGAATGCGTTGCAATGCAGTTAGAAGTAAACAACAATGCTATCTTGTAAGTTGACCTACATATGCTTTGTGTGCACGATAAGACTTGCAAGTTTTTCCTGCCTATATCTGTCATACCACAAGTAATAAATCTCCTTAATAAAATTTGAAGACATCACTTACTTTCTAACAAAGTTGGCCAAAAAAGCTGTCCCCTGATCCTTGACAATAATCATTTTAAGTTTTCTGTCATCTGTGTATGATTTATGTACAAGTACTTAGCCTTGTGTTATTTTTTCCTCTTTCAATCCGACGCCGTTTGTCTTTTTTAAAGACATTTCTTGTTTTCATTATCAGATGATCATACACAATTATCACAAAAACTAATGATTAAATTGCGACTACAAAAAAGAACTCACCAATGCATTTCAGAGATGACATATACATATGGTTATCTTTGAAAACATACCAATTTACAAACGATCATCAATGAATATATTACAATCTCTGTGACAACCGTCATGAAGCTTAAGATTTTAACATGGACATCTCGTCGGAAAATGTCGTTCGAGCGACTAGAAAGGTGTTTCATGATTGATGGTAAATTTGTACACATTTCACTGTAAATGCATCACTTTAAATAAACACGTTGAAAATATAGTGTTAAAAATACGGAGCCCCTAAGATGACATTTTCGATCCTTTTTTCCAGAGATTTTTTTCTGTAATTACAAATTTATACTTCGTAAAAACGAATCAATAATTTGTAAAAACGAATTAATAATTCGTAAAAACGAAATAATAAATCGTGAAAACGAATTAATATTTTGTAAAAACGAAAAATGTATCGAAAATGTCATCTTAGGAGCTCTGTATGAAAATGATGCAGACTTGAAACAGTTATTGTTTAAGCTGTGAGCTCACTGACAAAACTGTTACCTAATGCGTGCGTACTTAGATTAACTTTAGATTTATGCATTGGCCCACCATCCGACAATATAATATAAGCAGGCGAACGGTATCCATGTCTATTTGGCATTGTGTTTGTATAACAATTCAATTGCAACTAAATGCTCTGATTTTAATGTGCAGCTTTATTTAAAACATGAGTTGCATTCCCACATTATACTTCATGTATGCACGATATCTTCATAAATGAAGTCACAATATGCTGATAAAAAAACTAAACGAAAACTAAACATTACACTAGCATAATTTGCATTCTATAGTTACTATACCTTTCATGTGCCATCTGGCAAAAAAGGAATTCAATTTTCTTTTAATGATTTCCAAATAAATGTTAGGATTGACTGCCATGCTTGGTGTATTTGTTTTTTGATAGACGTTACATCATCGAGTACGAATGTACATAGTCATCTCCTTCGCAGCCAACGAGGAGTCTATCGTTCCCCTCGTCCACGCAGACGGACATAGGCCTCTGTATGTGATGGACAACGACTTGGTTCACGCGATAATTTTGTGACGACACTTGGTGAACGTTATTTGAATTATAGCCACACACGTACACACATTTCCTTCAGAGTCTTCTGTTAATCCGAGTGCACCTTCTAAAATTGATGTACCATGTGGTTTATAATACCAGCGTCTTTCAGAAATTCTACATTGCTTTTGGCTAATGTTGTAGCAACTAACACGATCATCTTCTGCCAACAGGACTTCAGTGGATTGAAGTGAATATATTATTTTTGCTTTTTTAATATACCCCAACTCACACTTTGATGAGTCATATGCGATGTTCGAATAAATTGAACTTGGTACACTAGAACTATTACGAATTTGAATATTTACATTGCCATTGTTGTCAAACCTATATTTACCAAAGAGAATTAACAGCTTGGAGTCCATTTCAGAAACACTATTTGGCTGATGGGTGGTGGCATATGATCGCAGATTTGACGACAGCGTGTTGCCATTAAAAGCCAAATGAAATATCATGTTCATGTTCTGGCAACATACGAGGGCTGTTCAATAAATAATGAGACTGTGCTTATAACTTTTTGATTAGTCTTCAATTGGAAGAAAAGTCATTATTATTGTAAAATATAACTTATTTCCTATTAAATGTCCAAATTGTATGGGCTTATAACAAACAATATAGGAACAACATCATTTTTAATAACCATAGTAACGCACTACCGCCCCCGTTCAAAATTTTGTGCAAATGGCATTTTTTCATGGCAAATAAAGTCACACAATTATAAAAAATATTCAGAATAAACCTTACAGAACATTTAAAGGATGTGTTCCCAACATATATTGCAAATATTAAGACATTTAAACATGTGGTTATTGAAATATGAGCTTGGACAGAGAACTGCTCACAATGAAGAAACGTCAACATTGAAATGCCACATTTTGCCACTTGACAAATGATCACATTATTATGCTGTGTTTCTTATGATGAAACACAAATAAAAACTTTATTTTTTCTGATTATTACAAAACTATAACATATTTTCAAAACATAAAATGCTAAATCTATCATTTAAAACTTTTTATTACACATATTAGCAAAATTGAAAAGACAGAGTAATGTCAGACAAAGAAGACGTCATACAGGCGTTAGTAGTTTAACAGTTAACTAAGGGGCATTTTTTAATAGATAACTGTAGCCGGGACTTTTTAGTTTTAGTACAAGAACTTGTATTTAAAATGTTAAAACTGTTAAAAGAACAAATTTGCGTTATTTTAACAAATAACTAGAAGCGACATTAATGTTTTTATATATATTTTATGATACGTGTTTTGATTACTTTAATAACGTCGTGAGGTCAAAAAGTGGGGAGGGGGCGATAACGGCAACATGGTCCTGTTGCTCTGGATGCCATTTCATAACCGTTTGATGAAACTGTCTTATGTTTGGAGGTCTACTACAAAAATGATTGATCTTAATGTTTATAATACTTGTGTCTTTGTACTTTGTAAAAGGTAAAAGTTATGAGCACAGTCTCATTATATATTGAACAGCCCTCGTACGTAGATTTCATCGTGTATAATGCACATGTCAATAGGTTGATCTGGCAGCCGAACCTCAAAGAGATACTCGAACATATTCGAAAACATTTTAACTTTAGAGTTTGATGCGTCGGCTAAAACAATGTTTCCGTTTCCTGAAAGTCTAATTGAAGAAATTTCGCATACATTTATATCAGTACTTGTTCTTATGCTGTGAATCATACTGCATTGCCCGAAGCAGCGATCTACCAAGGGTGTGTATGATTTGGGAAATCCAAATGGTAAAGATGATTGAGGCGGGATAGTCGTTATTGACACTGGCGACATTGTCAAGCTGTGTTTTGTATCATTTCGACACTTCTTTTCGATTGGTGGTGCTGCTGAGGCCATTGCCGTGCTTTTTCCATCCACGTCGGATGTTTCTGTGTTTGCTATTTCTGGCGTCGCTTGTCGTAGAGACTCTGACGGAATATCTTGTAGGGAAGTCGTCGTGGCATTGTCATCCGCGTGTTCCTTTTCAGTGTCCCTTATTGTAGCAGTGTGTTCCTCATTTGTCAGAGCATCGCTGGCGCATGCCGCTTCATCATCAGCCAAAGACAACAGCTGAACTGTGCCGATTGATTTAATCTCTTGAAGTGACGAATCTTTCGTGAATGTTAAAGTAAACAATGATGTCCTTATATTGAACTTTGATATATCTTTTTCGATGTCTTCATTCATCAGTTTTGTATGTCTCAATAAGATCGCAATTTGCTGTTTCGTGCCATATGCTTTGATTGTCTCAATCAGTTGTTTTCCCATTTCAATCTTGGTTTTTATTTGTTTGCAGTCACTCTGTGCCTCAATACACTTTTCAGTCTCTGATTTTATTGCCTCTTTTGTCTCAGACAATAACGTGTCTGCAAGGTAATCGATATTGTGCTTGAGTTGCTTACCAACTGCATTTATTTCGTCTTCAACAGATTTTACTCTGTTATCAATTTCTTGAGCACTGCAGATTGTTTTAGAAGTCAGTTCATCTAATTTTTCTTGATTTCCCTGGAACATACTTAAATCGACATGATCCATTTCAGTACAGTCCGACAAATCAACAATGCCCTTGCAATTTCGATGGTTTTCTGACAAACATACCACACAAATAAATGTTTTGTGTTCAACACACTCGTAAATAAAATCTTGGTGTGGATGATCATCACATTTCGTGAGTTCGTTAATTGTTTCAAACGTGTCCGCAGGCATTTCATCTTGTTTTAAAAGTTTGTGGTTTCTTGTTGTTTTGCTTTTTCCGTGGACACGAAGACACACTTCACATAAATACTCCGTGCATTGAACACAAAACCCACTTGCTTCCTCTTGAGTACCATCATATCGACACGAATCACAGTATTTCACTACAGGTAAATCACACTGCTGGATATCTTCGTGAGAGTCCTCAGTTGTATTAAGTATCTTCCTCCCATCGGCCATGATGGCACCTTTCTTATTCTGTTCCTAATGAAGTGTACAATATAAACTTGGTCATCAGTTTCACAATTCACTGTTTGTTCTAATCGTATAATTTTTTAGAAATCACTAAAAAGGAAAAAGACAAGTCAATTTTGTTAATATGTTGCTTCTATTAACTCAACATCAAGTTTGTAATACAAAATTATACATGGATGACAAAACGTACGACATTTTGACACATGTTCTGATAACCGACAATTGCAACTTATCACTTTATCTAGTATTGATAAATAATGTTTACCTGCAGCACATCGGTCAAAGTTTTAGGGTTATCTAAAGCAGTGTCTTAACTGCAAAGGTAAAACACTTGCGTCAGAATCACCACGAAAACCGGCAGTTGAAAACGTCATAAAAGAATTATCGGATGAACATGGGTCATGCACGTCGTTGCCTTTAGCAAAGTCTCAAATTAAAAGCGCTGGCCAAGATAATGCAAAGCCTACTTTAACGGTGGCTCCAACGTCATCAATGAACAGCTCACCTCTATTAGCAAAGTCACGAATTAAATGCGCTGGTCGAGATAATGCAAGGCGCAGACGTGTGCGCCGCAAATGGTGAGCTTTATTACGTAGGTTGCCGTCAAATTAAAAGAGTATTTTATCTCGTTTTGCAGGCAACACGTTGTCCTCAAACCTGAAATCATATGCCACACGCCGTCAGCCATTATGTG
>Ga0224511_10004728_pt1 | contig 10419 bp, 7 predicted proteins | sample SF_May12_sed_USG_2_FD_169988 | JGI IMG/M metagenome (GOLD analysis project Ga0224511, IMG submission 169988) | Sediment microbial communities from San Francisco Bay, California, United States - SF_May12_sed_USGS_8_1 | ecosystem: Environmental > Aquatic > Marine > Sediment | place: USA... | reverse complement strand
AAAGCGAATCCAGTATAACCCCCCCCCCCCCACATTTTGTGGTGGGGGTATAAAAATAGGGTTCAGCTACATCTAAAACACGAAGTCAGCAGATTGTACTCTGAGCTGAAGTCACATAAAAACGGAAATCTGGTAGGAACAAACATAAAACATGATTTACGAGTTATTTTTTGGGATTTTCTGAAAGGGTGAATTGGAGTACAAAACGCAAGTGTGTAATGAAGAAACAGGCAACAGTACAAGACAGGAGTATTCTACATCACAGGGGACAACTCACCTGATCGCATTGGAACCTTGGATATAAAACAATTTAATGTACACCTAATGGTAACCCTTTTATATTATGCTTTTTTTGTTTGACTGAAGACTAATAAATAACAACTTGTAGAGTTATCAAATAACAAATAACCTTAACCTCTAGCAACTCTCTAGTCATTAAACTACATTATTAAAACAAAACTAAAATAATAGAAAATTAAAAGAAAAAGAATAAGAAAATACTGCACATTTTAAAACTACCAAAATCATTTGTAAACAAGTTGAACCACATAAGTAGAAACACCATAATGGTTTAGTAATCACATTATGCAGTTTTGTTAACCTTAAATGAAGCATTTAGAGGTGCATTGTAAGTTAAAAACAACAAAACCAGATTTTAGTCCAAACATTGGCAACTAGGATTCATGCATACTATGACAATCCACTACATTACCTTAAACTCGAGCATGAGTAGATCCGAGAGGCGTTTGACCTCGTTAGGCTGGGCAAGGAGCGCCTTCTGGCGACGCATGTGTTCCTTCAACATGGCGCGTCTCTGCTGGGCACACGCCACACTCTCCTTCTGAGCTCGCTCATACATCCTGATGGGAGAGGGGGGGGGGAGTCAACACAATATTACATTGCATTGTCTTTCAGCTGACAGAATTAGTCTTAAGGTAAGACCTGTGTAATGGACTATGAAACATACACATTTGTATTTTTTTATCAAAAAATAAACAAGATTTGTTTTATTAAAATGTGATATATATTATGCTTTTACTTTTCAACCGGAGAAAAAATCTTTTTAAAATGCAAGCTACCTATATTTGCTTAAATTAAATTAAAGGGAAGTAATTTTACATCTTATTACCTTCCTTTAATATGAATAAAATGAAAATTTTCAATCTTGTTTAAAAAATCAAAAAAGAAAAACTGAGAAAAGTTGTGCGGTGGATCGTTTTAAAATGGCATATATTTAAATAAAAAAAGGTTTATATAATCTCTACCTCGCTGCAAATATGTGAATCCATTACAAAGGTCTTACCTTAAATAATTAACCTTTTAAAGGAAAATTAAATGAATAATTAGAACTGTGTGTTTTCAAGGTTTAATAAGGTTATTATATTATTTGATTGCATCTTATAAATTGCACATTCATTTTTAAAGCAAAATGAAAGCTGCTCGCAGGATAGTGTCCCTTATGAATAAATATTTCTCCTCACTTATAACTCAATTGGAAAACTGTTTTATTTTTAAAAAAAATAAAAAATGCTAACAAAGTAAGTCTTACTCCTGGTATGATTTCTCCTGCTCTCGAACCTTCTTGAAACTGTCTCTGACAATCTCCTTGTAGGTTGGGGCATCCAGAGTGAAAAGAGTTAAGGAAAGGAGCAGAAACATGAGAGTTCAATAAGTAAAACCATACTCAATATACGACTTCAAACTCAAAAGTGTATGTATTGTATCATTGTAAATATAATTGTCTGTATTTCTAAATAAATATGTTTAAACCAAACTTAAACGAAAATTGCTTAAGAATATATATCAAATTGCTTAAGAATATATATCGTGTCTAAGAGGGTATTTCAATTACAATACTTAGATGATACAAGAGCACAATTGTTAAACATTTTTACCAGATATTTGGCTCGATGCTGGGCGTGTACTATATATGAGTGTGCCCTACAAACTGAAAACATGGTACGCTCATTTGGTATGTAGTCAATCACAATTTCAAGGATATGGTGGGAGGTTTTCCTGCTCCGTGCGCTGTACCAGGAGCACCTGACCGGAGTCGTTGGTAAGATTCTTGACCCTCATAAAGTGGGCCACCAGCGGGGACTGGCCGTACACGTTGTACACGGACCGCACTGTGTCTGCACCACGACACGCTGGGTGGGACTGGGAGAACATTTGCAATGATATAGAATCCACTGTGAAATTATTTTTATTCAGTGGACATTTTATTTTGTGTATTTCATGGTTATTACAATCCACAAATTAAAAATCCTAACAAAATATTTAAAAGGTAACTTTTTTCTCCCTAAAATTGAAATCCACAAATTCAAGTGTCCATAAATATGGCCAGCGTCTTCAAACCACACAATTTCAAGCCCATAAATTTAAATAATTTCACAGTAATTTTTTTTATTTTTATTTTATGTATTTTAGAATGTGCAGTTGTTAAAACATCAATGATTTAAAAGGAATATCTAAGAAACAGAAAGATGTGGTTCTTTTGACAAGTACAGAAGGTACATGTAACTGTTTTTCAGTCTAGAAATCCTGAATTGCCCTTGTGTTAGCAGTTCAGTTGCAGTCATACCTCTTCTTTTGGCTTGTGTTCCTTATGAGCAATGGCCATTGCCTTAATGATGTGTTCTGACTGACTATCTCGGCCCGCCCCACTCTCCTCGTAATCCTCGAATGTCGTCTCTCGGATTGGCGTCAGTGCTTCCACTAGCTTACGTGGGTCCACAACCTTTTTCTCTCCCTTGCCTGGCGGCCTCTTGGGCGACTTGTTCTCAACGGCTTCACCTGATCCTCGGTTGGAAGGAGATGGATGGACTGTGGGAACATAAAATCAGTGGACTTGAAATCAACTATTTGACATATCGGCAACCCATTTGTTGGGACATCTGAATTGACATTTGGTCCAACAAATGGTGGGAAATACGTCTTAACAAACAACATCATTTGGGCCAATCAGAAGACCTAATTTTTTGTATATTGCTGGCTACGTGTACATGCAAAGGTTGATGTTACATGCTTTTCCGCATTTGTTGGAACATCAAATATCATTTCAAGTTTTCTGTCAATAAGTTAATCACGACAACAGTTTTAATCGTTAATGTAACCTAATATCATTATTGTCATGATAATTTACTTAGATGTAATGATATTATAAACTTACTCCAATGAAAAGCAACAAATAAGGTCAGCAAAAACATTTCCAAATGTGATTTTAAGATGTGAATTTAAGACAGTTACAAGAAGAAAACATTATACCTGGTGACTTTCCCTCCACTGAGGACGATGATGCAGATGATGATGGTATTTTACTAGACCCACTGCCCTTGCCGGACCGGTCATCCCGGGATAGTTTCCGGTGGCGTGACTTCCGCCGTGAGTGTGCCGACATATTGGAGGCCGACTGGGAGACAGAGGCAGAGCTCGCGTAACGACTGATGTTCGTGGAGATTAATGAGTCCAAGAAGTCAAAGTTGATTGATGTGTTGGCTGGAAATTAGCATGAAAGAAATGTGTAAATTTAGATTATTATCAAAAACTTGTGTAAATATCAATTTCATATTCTTAATGTGATGAAAGACTTTATTTCAAACCAAAATGATTTTGGTTTAAATAGCAATTTAAAATTACTAGCAAACAAGCAGTGTCATTTCTTAAATGTTGTGTCAAGAATAAATGTGTCAATATTTTAACCCTTAATTGCAATTATTAAAAGCACCATGGAATCAAAACAATGATGTTTTTCATAACTGTAAAACCTGTAACTGTAGTGCTTTGAAAAAATAAAAAAATAAATAACATTGATTTCAATCATAATTTGGTTGTGTTTGTACATTTTTTCTTCTTGGCGTTGAGTATCTCCTCCCTCATCTTGATGTTGGGAGGTTCGAGCTTCTCCATGTTCCAGTGGAGCCAGATCCGCGGTGCAGGCTTGATGCCTGGCAGGGAAGGCACACATTTCACATCATAGAAAACAAAACTAGCGACATTTTCAAATCACTTAATATCATGGGCACTAATTTTTCATAGTTTGACGTTGATGGACATGTTCGTGGACACATAAATTTGTGGATTTCAAATTATATGAATATATTACTATTGTGAATCAATATTTTGTTGTGATCTTAAATTCGTGGATAACCATACCCATGAAAAACATTAAGTTAAATGTCCAACAAATAAAAATAATTTCAAAGTATTTGAGTTTCATTGGTAAAGTGAAGAAATTCCTTTAAGGCGCATCTGCTAAAATCCACAGTCAGGTCAAACAACAATAAAAGAACTCAATAATGAAGTGCAAAATGAAATCAAATTTTAATAACAAGTTTGCCAGTGAAGGTGACACACATGACTTTGACACAAGCCTGACCTGCTATCCATCCATACACGAGTCCAGTGAGGTCCTCCTTGAACTGCTCCCCAAACTGCCGGTAGCTGTCCGGGAAACAGTAGCAGAAGGCAGCGTACACCGCCTGTGATATCAGGCTCGGGTAGTCCTAGTAGACACAAATATGCACTAAGAAGTTATAAGTGCTCATCAACATTATTTTTCTTCTTTTTCACAGCCAAAAGAAAAAGGCTATACTATATTACTGTATGTTCTAAAAATCAATTATAATATGATACGCAAATATAGTGATTTCATGGCAACTGTTTTTTTTATTCTCAATAGCTTTTTTTTCATCTGTCAACTAATTTACCAGAGTTATCAGACAATGTCCATCAACACACCAGTCTTACCTTGAAGAAGACATCCCGGTAGGCAGGGTTCTTCACGTACAGCATCAGCTTGACATAGTTGAAGGCCGCGCGATTGAACAGTTTGATCTGCGCGTTACGTGATGACTGGAATTTCTCCAGGAACAAGTACCAGAACATGTCCTGAAATACAGCGGTGACAGACAACCCTTACAGGGATTGCTGAATGGTTATCTTTAGTTGAATTTCGCTATGAGAATCCAAAAAACTAAACTGTTCACTGCAGTACATGTATATATGGATAGGCTCTTCACTACTGATCTCTATTCCTATTATAATTTTATAAGGATTATTGGTTAATTTCTCAAGCATGTGTTAATGTTGGCAATGATGAACAGACTGTAGATACATCCTGACACGCACAACCTAAACTGACAGTTCTACAAAAGTCATGCTAGATCTAACATAATTTTCTGTACATTCACTGTGACATCCAGTAAACAAACATAAGTACCATTAATGAGTATGGAAAAAACACTAATTAATATGAAGCAGGAATGCCTTAGCAGCTATGATATAGAATTGAAGTTATTTTATTATACATGTATGATAAGCCTTTACCTGGAAAACTGCCTGAGACATTGGACAGTAGAACCAGCACTCGAACTCTGGTCTGTAATGGGGCTGTAATTATACCATCAAAACAATGCATTGCAGAGTAAGACAAAGAAAACAAGTGAAAATATACTAATCTGAAAATGCTTATTATTTTGTTATTGATAATTGTTCTCTTATCTGGAGCATACAACAATGTTTGAATTGTACAAGGTAGATTAAAACATAGACTACTATTGAAAATATACAAATGTGAAAATGCTAATTATTGTGTTCCAGATGCTCAAAAAATAAAAAATGAAAAATATATTAAAATTAATGGTAAATACTGGTCAAGTTATGTTCAGTGGAGAAATCTATTATTACTATATATATTTGAAGAGAAATTTGTAACAACTGATTTTTTAGTATTTTCTGGAGGACAGCACTGCTGCTTTAATCCATAATTGTTCTCTTTTTGGGAGCAAAAAACACTAAAAACAGCGCTTCGACTATAGAGGTCCCACCTTCCTGCCGAGGTCCATGAGCGCATCAGCAGCCTTCTTGAGTATATCCACTGCTGGGATATCATCAGGCAGGGCGGTCAACTCTGTTGGGTCATAGCCGGGGTACTGGTGGAGCTGTTAGGGAGAAAAGTAGACCATGAACACCGGGCAATACTTTCACAACTGACAGAATTTCAAATGTGTTTAAAAACATTCTTGGTAAGGATTAAGCATAAATATTTTTTATTAATATAAAAAATTATACTGATTGTGAATATTAACCCCAACATGACCTTTCAAATTTGTATATATTAATGATCCAATCCACACCAATTTTAAATCAATACTTTCATTTCGGCAATTTACCCATACAAACAGAAAATCAATTGCGTTATAGCTACTTACCATAATTAAAACCACAGTTACTTTCTAAATCCTTACATAGCATTTATAACTGTTTAAATATTTTTTCTACATTTATATAGATATAAAAGTTTAATGTACTTACTTCAACAAATTTTGGTTTTCCTGTGTCCTTCTTGACCTAAAAGATACCATTTGATAGTGTTTAAAAAGAGATTTTTTGGTAGTCAAACAAGATGGTTGGAGAAAATGAAATTAAAAACACAAATAGAATACACTTCGATAAGAGTTTAAATTCTTTTATTAAATGATATATCTTCAGCTAACATTAAATACTTCTTTTTCCCCTTAAACTGATTTTTGGAGGGAGTCAGTGGTGGATTTTTTTTTACTTTTAGTTTAAAAATCTAGATCTAGTAAGAATTTTTACACACTGAGCATGCACTTTATAAGACATACCAAAAATATCCAAATATTTTCCTCATTATTTTATTTGAGTGGAGTTGTTGTTTTTTGGTCGATGAAGGGGAAACTTAGCATGACATGACATGCCCCAGTCCCTCTGTACCTGTTGTTTGCTGGGGGAGAGGCTGATCTTGGAGATGTTCCTCACACGCTCACTCCGGCCCGGCAGGAACGCTGCCACACCACACAGGCAATAGAACAGATTTTATTAGAGACCATCACTAAATGTTACCTTCTAAGGTAATTAATTAGAATTTAAATTGAAATCATGTTTTCATTTAGGTTAAGTACTCATTCAACAACAAAACATGGTACCAGTAACCATTGGTTTTAAAACCTATCTACATGTATAGGTAACTTTGTACACACAGCTTCAACAAGTTTCTGTAAACAATACATTGTAGATCTACTTTTCAACAACAAATGTGCATATTGAGGGCTGGGTGCAAAACTATTGCAACTACCTCACTTTATATAAGCAGTTACAATAGTTTTGCCCCAAGCCCTCGATATGGTGTGCAACTTACACATCAATGCTCTGTCATGTTAACTTGTTACGCTATTAAAAAGCAACTCATCTTAAATACTAAGTAACCTTCTTTTACTATGTGACTTGTGCAGAATCCAATGTTATCTATCTACAACATACCACAGCACTTCTTCAATCTCTTCTCTGGTGACTGACAAATGTAGTTTACATCATTTCAATTGAAATGGAGCAAAGGTTCAATTTGACATTTTTTAATGTTTAAAATTGTACATGTATGTAATTTATTTGTTGTGCAAAAATCTTACTTTGTTTTAAGGTGTAATAGCCTGCAAATCTATTCAACTCTTTCTGCTCCCGTTCTGAAATCAGCAGTGAATCATTAGAAAGCATGTTAGTGTGAAATCATTCCAAATTTTGCAAATCTACTTAGTCATAGATTCACCATATTCCTGCTACAGCAACTATGCAATTAAAAGTATTTAAAATTATATACTAGTATGTTACTAATATTTGAAAAACATCTATTTGTAAACTAGTGGTTTCATAACATTTGTAACTCAGTGCATCTAAAACTATTTAAATAATGTACTCAATAAGTAACTTGCAATAAATATTTCAATGCATTCGGGATTGTAACATGCCAACTGCTAAGGGTATAGTTTATCCAATGTGGCAGTGCAGTAGCATCAGCATAGTCATGCAAAAGGTGTGTTCTACAGCTTGAAAACAAAAGCCAAATGGATCAACACTGATAAAAAGTATTTGACAAACAATGAAAATGATCTCCTGTTTAATATAGTCTAAAAACACATTTTATAAACCAAACTAATCACAACAAAGTTTATCTAGGTGACAAGCTCAGCTAAACTTGATAGCAATATGGTAAGTTGAGAAGCAAATACAAATTTAATAAAAATGCTTTAAAGTGCAACGGTAAATATCAGAGCAGGGTGCAAAAATGAGAGAACAGTAATATTCAATGCAATACTGCACATTCTATAAATACTGGACTAAAATAATAAGAACAGTATTGCATTGAGATCTTTAACTGTTTTCTGCAGTGAGAAAGTTTATGGGTTCTATGTCTCGCCAATGTTTGTAGGATTGGAAAACATTCTATATTCGCCGACCTTACCTTTCTCAACACCTAGGAATGAAGTCAGGAATTGGTTTCATTAAAATCTAATTTTTTATTCTTTACAAAAATATAATGCTTTGAAAGGCTGTATTATACATCAACATAATGCACAAACTCATGTTAAATATAGTACATGTAGATACAATAACCTTTTCCCAACATTAGCGTTCATAAAAGAAATATATTTAAAACTGAAAATACATTTAAAAGTTAAATTAAGATTTTCCTGAAAATGATACAAAATAATCATCCTATTTTTTCTATCTACCATGCCATCTATATATTTATGCCTATCCACCAATGTACCTTTCTTCTCTATTATTTCCCTGCCGACAGCACTCTTGGGTCGATCACCTCTCACAGCGACCAGCTCATCAGGGTAATCCGATGCCCGGCTCTCTACAATCAACTGTGTGTACTTTTGAAGCTTTCTGTCTAGTTTACCAATCTTCTTATTTACTGCTTCAATGGATCCGATAAGAAATGCTATTAGATGTTAAGGAAAGTTTTGTTCTTAAAATATCAATCAATTTACCAAATTTTAGTAGAAAAATCAGTCTGCAAGCAGATGCTTGCGGCTAATAGTTTAGGAAACTGAATCACTCAACACATTCAATGTGTAAAGCACTGATACACAAGATCATTTCCAGGAGGAAATCAGACCAATACATATCCTGACGTACAAGGTTACAATTTACTTTTGCTAAAACTAATATTGATTGTATTTGGGAAACCATGCAAGTGAATGCATTCAGAGCCCTAAGGCCATCTCTTGGAACAGCACTTCAGGGACTAGGAGGTACATCTTATACAGACCTTTCCGTTCTTAGCCAAATTAAAGACCAAGTGAGCTCATATATACATGTATGATTTATTTTAAACTTACGACACAGTAAATATCAACCCAAAATGTATCAACCAACTTAATAAAAGGCAATATATGCAACTTTATTGAAATGACCCTCACCATTGCCTATGAAAATATGAAATATGTATAAGGCCTTTTAGGTTTGTGGTCTTTTTTGTACAGCCCTTTCTGGTTGGTATTATAACACATTTTGTCCTTTTCACACTTCACCCTCGCCTGCATAGTCACGGTTCATGGTGTGTCAGTAGTAAATGTGTTTTATACCAATAAAGAATTAGAAAGTATATTTATTTAAATTCAACTTAAATATTTCAAATAGAAGCGCTGTGGCAAGGCTTCTGTATATACTTATGCTTTACTGTGCTGCCATATATGTATACATGTTTAAAAGTTGTATTTTGTCTAGCATGATGATGTGCTTAGTTTTATATATGTGCTTATACTTTTTAGCTGCTTGTTTCGCCATGTACTATTTATTTAAGTAACTTATCAGTAGTAATTATAAACTTCATGTGTTTTTTTACCCAATATCCTTCCTTCCTATCTATTCGGTCAAACCTGTCTATTCGGTCAGTATGGAAATGACGTAATCGGCGAACCAGCGCATGTCCTAATTCCTAGTAACTTCACACCTCAGTATTTTAAGTCTCAAAAAAATCAAAGAAAATGCGAAAGAATAATAAATTTGTTGTTTAACCATGTGCATTATGCAAATAGTACCTCTCTGTTTGTAAACAATTATAAATAATGCTTTATTTTACTCATTGTACTTTTTTTTCTGAGGCAACTTTCCAGACGATTGTTTTGTTGTGTCATGTGACATATCAAGCTAAATCTTGCATACATGTGCTTCTGGGAAGACACGTGTATTGAAATAGTACAAGTACCTGCTTGATTACGTCATCTACACCATGGTGGTGATTAGCCAATCAGATTGACCGAATAGATAGGAAAGCTCCTGTGAGAACCTGAGTTACAACTGTCATAGGAAAATGAGGTCAATGTTTGTAAACAATCAATATTTGACGAAAGTTTTAATATTTTTCATAAAAATTAATAATATTTCCAATTATTTTTCAGTAAAAAATGGTTGTATGTTTGATAGTTTCACGCTGTTATATGTTTGAATGCTTAACTGACCGAATAGACAGGAAAACAGGCTACCCTTGTTTCCTACCTGTGTATGTCTTACCTGCTGCATGTATGCACAGCTGTTTTATTTATTTTGTGCATGACTCTCTTATCTGCATGTTCTTTTGTGTATAGTTTTTAGGTTTGCCCTAGTTGG
>Ga0224511_10004727_pt1 | contig 10421 bp, 7 predicted proteins | sample SF_May12_sed_USG_2_FD_169988 | JGI IMG/M metagenome (GOLD analysis project Ga0224511, IMG submission 169988) | Sediment microbial communities from San Francisco Bay, California, United States - SF_May12_sed_USGS_8_1 | ecosystem: Environmental > Aquatic > Marine > Sediment | place: USA... | reverse complement strand
ACACTTGATAAACTCAACTTGTAACCAGAAAACAGATGACTCGAGCTAGGTTTATGAGTGTACATGGTTGTAGGTCGAATGATCACTTGGTGGGCAATCAATGGTCATCCCTTTGTCTGTGCATGATAGTACGAATGGAACCACGATATTTGACGGTAACATGACATCGAATATTCGAGGGGTCTTTAATTTTGGATATTATTGTAGTTAGCAGGCAGACCACCGCAAGATTTCCAAGCGATTAAACCGCAGAATTTATGGCAAAAGTGAAAGTATTGGATGGAAATCTGTTTTAAACAAAATTCAGCGATGCGAATAGAAAACAATCATAAGGAATGCTTTAGTATGAGATGCACTCTTTCATAGTTCACATTTTGTTTCCATGGAAAGGGGTAGCAGAAATGCTTTGCATAGCCCAGCTGCATACCAGTCGTTAGCAATGGCCACTGGGCATTGCAGAAACGATGGCTAGCAGGGCTGGGGTGCAGCTACTGAATTCAATAATTCAATTCCAGGGCTAAATTCCAAGCATAAGAGATATTGGTAAACTCATTTCGTAACTATTATTACTAGCTGAGCCAGCTCTAATGTTTCACCCCACCTTCCATTGAACTGTTACGCAATGATGTGAACAAGGTGGGGGCATACCTTAAATTCATTCATACATTTGTAGTAATTAGACTGGGTAGAAAGTATACAGCTAGTTAACTATAAGACCCAAGAGTTAGAGCACCATATTGTTGAAGGCCAACTGCGACTGCCCCAAAACACTCTTACTTATACTCTACAAATAGCAGTCCCCTTTTCCCTGAACGGTGCTGCTCTATTGAACTACAGAATTTAGCTAACACAGATTCAGTCTGGTAAAATTTATCGAACCGTTAACACAATTACCCTGGCCAATTATTCCCTTGTTTGGTTAAAGTCGCGGTCTCAAACATTAATTTCATTTTCATGTGTGTTTTAGAGCATAATCTTTTCAGCTCATAATGGATGGTGATTAGGTTATATGAACAAACATCACCAAGCTGCGAAATCAAAAACTGCTATATAAAAGCTGCATATAGTGAAGGATCAGAGATGCTCCTACCACTCACAGTTTTAGAACTGGAAGACATGTTACAAAACATCACTGGTGTATGCATGTGTATGGAATATGTTTTATTAGTGGATTCGACCACTCATGCATTTTAGCAAGCATTCTATGAAAGAACTTGAAACTCATGATAGGTTTTCAGCCCATCTGCAGAGGTAGTGATACGCTTGTTGTGTTTCTCATTGTGCGGCTTGTGTGGTGCTTTATAAAGGATCTCATGCAGATTTACAATTAATAACATCGAAGATATGATCACATAATATATGTCTCATACAACCATAAATTAGATAGCACCAGACGACTAGCTCCAACTGAAAGGATATCGGGGGATTTAAATATCTCCTCTTTGATTTCAAAGACCGAATCCAGTCCCCATGCTGGTGCAGTCCTATTTTAAAGATTGGCTGACGCAATGGCTTAGCGGATAGTGTACTGGGTGTGGAAACAGGGGTCCCTTGATCAATCCAAGGTGTGGGCACCGCTTTGTGTTTCAGCTTTTGGATTTGGGTCACAACATTTAATAAAGGAGGCTTACCCGCATCGAGGGAATTTTTTCTACTCGACGCGCGATTGGAAGCAAAAAGTCCCTTAATATTGCAACCTGGGAAATGCTGAGTCTCTGCATAAGCCTGACACTGGTCAAGAGACGGAAAAGGAAAGATATTGGGTGTTACTAGAGGGGCATATATATTCAATTAAGATGACCTTCAAACCGGGTGAATCCATGTCTTAATAAAACCATACTTAGGCGATATCATGTCTAGCCTAGTCTTCAGTGGATCGGTCAAGAAAACTACCCATGTAATTACGGACTGAGCACTAATCACAAATTACTGACTTAATAAGTGGGTGCATCTGCTTCACCATGTATACGTGTACTCCAATATCCTCAACCTGCGATCTAAACATGGATACTTCTAGAAAAGTATGGTGATTGTGCTAACGAGACTGGCGCACTCAACCACAAATGGTGCCTGTCTTAGGGAATTCTAGCTAGAGTTCACCATAAAGGTTGCAAATAATTTTTTTCAATTCCCAAAGCAGTCGTCAAGCCAGCAGGTGTCAGATCAGAATTCCCTATTAGTACTCAGTGCTACCCGAGTTATATTAACATATGGGAATAGAGTGGTGATGCTGAGACAATCATACTGTTGCGGTCAAACTCAAAGTAGTAGACCTGCCAACATCACTGCTATATCATTACAAATATGACCAATGAAAATGTGAACCCGACTGATATAAATGGTCGCAGGGAGCTACATGTCTAGCTGTCTAAGTAACCCGGTAAATAATTGGTTCACTCAATCGACTCAGTGATCACAATCACATTCAGAAACCACAGTCAAAGTCAAAGTCAAACCAACAAAAAAGAAGGTCCAAGCCAATAGACAACACCGCTGTCCCCATACCCACTCAGATGTAGTTTAAATTGTGGGTGAACTTATTTGAGATCTGATTAAGGCATTCACCAGTCATTCATTTTCGTTGTTAGTTTATTTTGGAGATCAGTCAATCAGTCGATGGTAGACTCATCAGACACCAGTCGCTCAGTCATTCATCGAGTTTCAGACTGACTAATGACTGAGTCGCTGTGTAAACTACTATAGAGCATTGAAGTGTCTTTACTTCGTGCCGATGCTTGCATGCATGGAACGCACCTGATTGCTCTTGTAGGCTGTCCAGCCTCTTTCACCGCCCCTTAGGTGAGCGTGTGGTGATGGGTTTCTCTTGGAGGCTTGGGAGACGATCCGGCTGCCCGTTGCCCAGTGCTGGGAAAATATAGTAGCAAAAACCACCAATAAACACAACTCTTATATAAATATTGTGTTTTGAGCGCCCTGATTCGATCTAACGGTTACACAGCTTTTCAAGTAAAATCGCTTGTATTTGCTTCCACTTCCCATATTGCCATTTTGCCGTACTAGCGAAGATCTTGCGAGCAGAGGCGGAGATGTGAATGTTGGCAGTTTATACACGATGGGTGAAGAATCTTTATCCAAACAGAGGCGGCACGCCATCGAGGTATTTTATCGTTCACCATGCCCGATCATAAATGTGCAATTCTAGTTCAACACAAGCATTCTATTAACTCAATCAGTTATTCAGTACCATCACAGGCATCAGGCATCACTAATGTCTAATCACCTATCAATAACAGTAACACTACATACACTGACTAAGAGTAACTCAGTAAGAGTAAGACTAAGAGTAAGACGAATATTTTGAGTAACACTAACAGTAAGTGTAACACTATTTACTGTCAATCAATGAATCAATCATAAGTCACTCAGTTACTTACACTTACCTGCTATCATCTATGTTATAGTTACTGTTAGTAGCGTAGTTACTACTACTAAGTAAGTTAGTTAGACTAACTTAGTAACTAGTAAAGATTACGAAGTTAATATAATTTTAATATAACTAAGAAGTTAGTATGTCATTGTAAGCACCTTACCAGTTACCAGTACCACTGCAGTTGATTTGTAAGGTTAGTCTTGGTGACTTACCTAGTCTAAAATAGAAGTAGGTGCTTGCGCAGTGTACTAGTAGTACAATACATCTACTAGTTCTACTCTACTGCTATACTAGCATCTGTAGTAGTACTACTAGACTAGTGATGTCTATTGGTGTAATACTAGTAGTACTACACAAACTCTAGCTTAGTAATTAGTAGAACCCCTGCCAGCACTAATACTGGTAGTGGTAGTGGTAATAATCACCACCTTGACTTGATAGCTACAAGTAATTCAAATTTCATAATTTAGATAGTATAATAAAGGCAGGCAGAGTGGCAATATATTAGTTTTAGTATTTGGTCCAGTGACTGACTGAGTGAGAATGAGTAGCCGGCTGATTGACTGATACTGACTGCATTACTTACTCGATTAGTCAGTCACCTACCAAAAGCCTAATTTCTTGCCCACGCACCCGCACTGGATGTTTGGCAGAAGTGTCAGTTACTCAATCTGAAGTATCTTTTCTAGCTTTGCTCAAGACTGCAGAGAAACCGGCAGTCTGCTGGCTTACTGGCGGCGGTGATTAAGTTAATGGCGAGTGAAGATTTAGTCATCAAACGAGTCTGTTACAGCTCATACGCCAGGCATGCTCAGAAGGTATAGTTATATAATGAACCTCTCCACCAGATTATATTAGCCCAATCTGTTTTATTGATTGATCATTACAAATCTTATTCAGCATCCCTTATTCCCAGAAACACTCAACGCTGAGATGAGGTTATCATCAGCTGGGGTTCTGGTGAACTTGTTATCAGTAATTGTGGTAGCTATTAAAACTGTTGGCTTCTTCAATATTACTACTATTTAGTAGTAACCAATGTTCACCAACACCACTCACAGGCACTATCACAAACACATCTTGCACAAATCTAAACCTTTGGAATTTGATTTGTCCCATTGGCTAATGCTTAGTGTTTTAGCACTAGATACACATAGTGGGTAAATGTTGTAATGGTTGTCATTTATACAGCAACATGATGAGAACCTAAATGATTTCGATAAATCCATGTGGCGAACCTCTGCCACTGCATGTAGGTTTTTCTACAAGGGCGCCTCCCGACCCATTCGAAATACGCACTCTACTGAATAGTCTGAATTCAGTGCTTGAGTTTTGAAATATGGGTCCATCTATATGTTGTTGTCTCTGGGAACCATGGCGCAGCTTAGTGAGGTTGCAACTGTGAACAGGGTTGGCATAGTGGAAGTTTTCTAAACCCAGAGCTTACTCCACTCTACCATATGATGGGGTTCATCACTTTCGGAGCTTGACACATTTCAGAATAAATTTCCTGTCACTTTAATATTAGATTCGTTGGTGTTTGCAGACTCCTAGTGAGGCGCTGCTTGCTGTTAATACTATTCTAAAAGACGCTGAGCATCCCTCGCCGATTGTACGATGTCTAGTTCTGGCTTCAATTATGATGATCAAGTCGGAGGCTATCATCTCTCTCTTCCATAAAACAGTCAAGGGTTAGTAACTACTACTATAGAAAGTGAGCAACATTTGTAATTCCCATAACTAATTTCAGTGAAGGTTCTAATTACCATATGTTTACAGCTGCAAAACATGGTCATTGGAAGATGATTTCTGCATAACTGATAACGTAGTTGGGAGGGGTGATAATTCTGGGTCATGTCTCAGTCATGCTGAGCGCCCATTGTAAGAATGCACTTCTCACATAGTTCTTAGATCCGACCGTTCCAACAAGCCTCAAGTTTAAGATGCACCTGAAATCGGATCACTTAGTGCCCAATTAGAACCAATAAAATATGGCAAAATGGTTATTGGTCCTGCTGTGTGTGCTCTCAGAATAGTATATATGTATTTGCTTGTAGAGAAGATGAGGGATGGCAGCATGATAGTGAGAAGACACGCCATTATAGCCCGCCATCGTATGGATCAGCAGAGTGGGGAAACTACTGACATATCGGTACACGCTTAAATCCGTAAAACTGCCACCTGTTTTTAAACTCGGGCACTTGGGCTTCCCATTTAAAGAACCTCATAAGCCTAAGGCTTGTTGGAGAGGTAGGAGCTACAAATTATGTGAGGAGGTAATTTTCGCTGTGGCACTCAGCTTGGCTAGGACCTGAACCCAGAATCTTTCGATCTCAAGCCAAGCGCTCTAGCGATCGACCTATCCCGCCATTCCTAAACCCCAAACATCCTATACAACGAGTTTAAATCTGTATCAGTACCCTGCGAATGCGAGGCTTCACCTCATCAAAGATTATACTGGGGCCCTATCCGTATTATCTAAGATGGGAGTTATCTTCTCTTGGCACAAACCAATCAAGGGTGAGCAACTCCAAGTCACATATAATTATTGTCAGATCCATGCAGGATTTTGCTTGCTTACCCATCAGTCTATTGGTTCGTAATTCAGGCACACATTTGGCAATAGATAACATAAAAACTCTGTACTTGTGTCATCTAACGCAGGTACCCACTCCCTCCCCCGTAATCAATCGGGAGGTAAAGACACAAATGTGTTATTGTGGTAACCCGGTGGCTACAACAACCAAAATGAGATAGGCGTCTTGTTTTCGCCCACATTACTAAAGCATACTAAGCATACAGCCCTTTTTGGAAAAGCGTTACTACAGTCAATGCCCATTGGGTATAACTCTCTATGCCGAATTGACTAAAAGAACTGAAATTTTGAAATTTCTGAAAGCGGAGGGGCTTTGGGTCACTTCTGACGAGCCTTTTCTTTCAGGACCTCATATTTGACTCTGACCCAATTGTGTCATCACTCGCACTACAATACAGTCATTTGGCGACACCACCGCAGGAGCGAGTCGTCTTTTCTGTGCTAAATAACATCACCAAATACACCACTGATGGACTCTGTGAGGTATGTACAGTACAATGATATTTATTAAAAGGGTTAAGATATGCCAAAATGTGTTTTCACTTGTTTGCAGATTCTAAAGCCTGCCCCAAAACCCAGCTCGAATGGAAGCTTAGATGGAGCCCTATCTAGTGTGAATACTTAAAGCCCTCAGCGACGCACTCCCAAGAACGTCAACGCAACAGAAGTGGTCTTAGGATAGGAAATTAACACAGTGCTGTTCGTGTTTGTATTGATTTCTCGTTTTACGCGCTGATGTTTGGAAAAATCTCTTGCGGGTGCATACTAGACTAGTAGTTACACAAATCTGAATAGAGAAAATGTGCAACAAAAGTGGGGTTTCCGAATGCAGTTTGTAACCTCTGTCAGCGCGCGTTGGTGCCCTTATTGCACAATGATAGAAGCCTGGATGCAACGGCCTCTATTTATGGCAAGGGAAAACCCAGGAAGGCACTTCTTATTACTTCGGTTTTCTCCAATATTACATTCAATTTCGAATTCTACTTGATGTTATGAGGGAGTAAGGATTATTAGGTTAGTATTAGTAATGAGATCCCATTTTCTTTCTATTTGGCCCATTCGTTCCACAGTTACCCGACTCACCGATATTCGTTTTTTTGGAAAATGAACACTGGCTATCGCTACAATCAATGCGGAGTTGCCTCCCTTCAAGAATGGAGAACACGGCTCCGGAAGTACTTGTTGGAGTGATCAACGCGAGGAATTATATGAGGAGCTCATTCTCACAGCGGGGGCTCAGCATGACTTGGACTTGAACCCAGGACCTATTGATCTTAAAGTTCTGGGTGTTCTTCGACGTAACTGTCCATTGCATAGATCAGGTCACCTTCTACCCCCTGTGTTCTTTACAGATTGAGGTCAAGGAATCTGGGCGCCAGAGTTATTTTTTTCCTGTTTGAAGATACTGCCACACTAGACGAGTTTCCGGTTGATTAGCAACGTACTAAAAGAAGAAGACTACTCCGCGATTACTCACCCGCATAGCTACCGACAATTATTCAGCCGGAAAACCGTTCAGTGTGGCAGTACCTTGAGCTTTTCGACAATATTCTGAAATGGTAGTCACTCCAATCTTATTCAGTCCCATACGTTCAATAAATTTGTGCAAATCCAAACTTCGACAGAATGAATATCATATGAAACATAATGCGCTTCTCTTTTAGTTGATGAGCACATTGACTAAATACTGCCCATCGAATACACAACAGCTGCTTGATATCCTGTCCATCTTGGATTCCTACCTGGATAATCCTGCTGTAGACGTTTCGCTCTCAACTATGGATGTGTTTGTACTTTACTCCGAGCAAGGTACGTCCTTGTCTGCATGTGACAGACTGGCAAGTTCGGATGCTGGCCGCCACATATGCTCCTGGCTGCTGTGTATCTTTATGAGTCAGCGAGTACCTTGTTAGAGTGGACTTGGTCTTAAGCATGGTCAACTTGCACTACTTTGTATTCAGAAAAAAGACTCCTGTGCTATCGCACAAACAGATATCAATTGAAACTTTTAAAAGTCATCAATGACCAAACTTTAGATGATGGTCGATTTTTACACTAAAGTCAACTTTCAAAGAACCAGAACTTGTCTGAATCATTCTGTGGTAGACACCGGGAGCTTAGAACTAGGCCAATCATTGAAATTAGTACAGCAATCCAATCAGAACAGTTAGCAGATCAGACTTAATTTTGATTGGCTGCAGCAATTCAGGGTCAGTCTTACAGCCGATAAGTTCAGCATATTCAGAATTTGTTCTGTGTAATTCTTTATGTTTCAAGTGTATTTTTATTTATCTGTAAGCACACTTTGACATGGGCAAGGGATCATCCGAATGGTGAAAAGAATGGAGATAGGCAACCATTGCAAAACTCAAAAACGCGCTCTATGTCCCGTTACACTGTTGCTGAAGAAGTTTGGCCAATACAGCATAAGCGTCTAGAAATGGATCATTTATGATGCCAGTCCTGTTGTGCAGCTCACTGCATTCCAACCCAGTAATCCAGCATTGATTGATCATGTGGGCGCTGTTGATATGAGTATCCATTTTTTTGTGTTTGTCTTGCAGTTAATGCAGAAATATCAGCCGACATATGGAAACGGCTGACGGAACATTGTGTTTTTCTACTCAAGTCTCCAAATGAGACAGAAGTTTACTCAGTGCTTCTTTGGATGCAAGAGAATATGGACCTCAGATCACTCTCTCAGGATCATTGCTGTCTCAAACTGATTGGCGCGAACTTCCATCTGGTACTGGGAAGAATTGAGGAGGCTGAGTATATCACAGTCGCTAAACTCGAGCTCCTTATCCCCGTGCTCAATAGGGATAACATAGCTGCAGTGTGCTCAAGATTGACTGAACTTCTTGGCACTGCCCGGACCCCTGAGCTGTGTGACTGTATCGCTCATGCTCTCATCGAGATTAGACCACTCTACCCAAGCGAGTGCACAGAAGTTGTGCTGAGTATATTGAAACCAGGTATTTCGGATAATACTATGATAGTCATGTTCAAACACCTCAGGGAGTTTATTGAGCCGGACAGCGAGCATTATGAAGAGCTAACACCCAGACTTATGAAACTGTGGTCTTCGATGGACGAACAAACAATAATGTTGCTTCTCACTGTGATCGGTAGATTTGCTCATATCAAGGCTGAGAATCACCCTTTTGTTTCTCAACTGTCTAAACAAATTCTAAAAGGGAGCAATCCCATGATGCAGAGTGCATTGCTCGCTGCGCTACTTCAATGTTTTTTGGCACAACCCGCAGAGTATGAAGCTGTTTTCTGTGATACGTTGACTCAACTTCGTACCTCACCTGATGTAATCGTTGCCAACCAAGTGAGGTGGAGCCTTAGACAAATAAAGCAGTTAAAAACCTATGCTTATTAGATCTGTCAACCACCACTTGGGTGTTTAGAATGGAGTAAAGGCTCCACTCTGCCGTGATTCAACCGGAGGGGCTTATCTCAATGATGAATAATACCGTATGTCCGAATCAAACAGATTCCTCATCAATGAAAATCACGATGGTTCACTGCAAGAATCAAACTGAGCTGAGCCGCTGTCTGGTAGCAAATTTCATAACCACACAAAGGGGTTAATGTGGAAGATAACTGGGGAAAACCTACAACAATTTCATGTGTCGACTCATCGGTATGTAACATTGTTGCTCTTTCTGGAAGCCAGGGGAAGTAATTCCAATCTGCTTACCCCGTGTTCGGGACGCAAAATGAGTTCCCCTTTGGTGCTGCGATCAAGGCTGATTGCTAACAGCAGTGTAGCCACTATGGCGTAGTCTAATCGCTTTCACACACAGGGCAAAGTGTACACTATTAGGCTCGTCTATACGCAACACATCTGGTCTCAAACGCGGAACTGTTGCTAATTATCATTGTAGCAAAATTTAAGTTTTATCAGATCAAAGTCTACCCACTATGTGCTAATGAGTCAACGCTAATAGTTTGATACAAATTCAACAACTGCTAGCGTTTTGTCTACAATAAGATTAATTGGTGAAAATTACGGGCGTGGTAACAGGATAATTACGTATGGTGAAGAGTCTGTCGTCTGTTTAGGTGCCGAAAAGGAAACATGAGAGATAGAATCAGTTTGACTTAGATAAGACTTTGGATTATTAAGTTACGGGAAATACAGGGTTGTAGTATGAAGTAAACAAACGTAAATATGATTTGCAGTCAGAATTATGTCTGAAATAGCTCAATTCAAAGGAATTCTCAATTTAAGGGACATTAAAGTGGGATAGTTTAGTGGAAAGGTGTTGAGCTTGCAATCGCAAGAGCCTGTGCTCAAACCCACGTCATGACTCCTGTATGTTGGAAGCGAGCTCCTAACATAAACTCTAATTCAGAAACACCTTGAGAGGAGATGGGCACTGCCAAACAGTCATAAGCTCTCTCTTAAAGGAGGATGAAGGA
>Ga0224511_10004726_pt1 | contig 10421 bp, 2 predicted proteins | sample SF_May12_sed_USG_2_FD_169988 | JGI IMG/M metagenome (GOLD analysis project Ga0224511, IMG submission 169988) | Sediment microbial communities from San Francisco Bay, California, United States - SF_May12_sed_USGS_8_1 | ecosystem: Environmental > Aquatic > Marine > Sediment | place: USA... | reverse complement strand
CTTACTATAATTAAAAATAAAATTTCGTAGTGGCTTTTTGTAAGAATAACAAATTGCTGGAATTTCTTTATTTTGAAAGTATTGTGGAATATACTTTACAACATTTTTATCTTTCAAAATTGAATTAATATTAATATAGTCAATCCCTTTATTAAGTTTAAAGTCTGCATACTAAAATAGGACTTTTGCCTAGTTTCGTTATATTGCGTATCAAAAGGGTGGTTCACTCATTAATAATAGGCGTTTTTGATCCCGGTTTGTTAAGCTTACTAGACAAAATAACAGGTGGTGAACTGACATTGACAAACGTTGAACATGTAAATGGGTGTCCTCGACAGCGTTGAATTGCGTGTCGTATGTTAAACGCACGGACAGTCAATACCATATGAATATATTACACTTTGTTGATTTTTTTCTCACAAAATTACAATGATTTGTATGTCAACAAACATTGATCCAAAATACATACTTATGTTATACTTGGAACTATGTAGTTTAGTTGTAAATATAAAATAGAGAGATCTACATTTGCTGGATCATCATCAATGTACATCTTGATTTCAGGAAAAGATACGTTCAACAAATTCAAGAAGGATAATGTCGAAGATTTCATTGACCTAAGTTCTATTGATTTTGAAAGAAGGAAAAGAAGTGTAACAAAAGACAAAACGGGCACAGAGTATATAAAGATACCAGTGACGCTAAACATGTTGTGCAGAGAAGAAGACGTTTTGAAAAATACCAACACATCATTTTCTAAACAAGTACAATACGAAGCAAAGAAATGTAAACTGCGGGTGGATTATGACATTCTACGACGTTTGTTTGAGAAGTCTTGTACTCAAACAATCAACCATGTTCGCAATTTGTTTCGACAGCCAATGATCAAAGACGTGGACACCATCCTAATGGTTGGTGGGTTTTCCGAGTCACCGATTCTTCAACACAGGATGAAGACTGCATTTAGTAACAAGAGAATAATCATCCCAGAAGCAGCAGGTCTGGCCGTCCTTAAGGGCGCGGTTATGTTTGGTCATGACCCTCTCGTCATACAGTCGAGAATTGCCAGATGCTCCTATGGAATCAGTGTTTACAGAGACTTTGACTCAACTGCTCATCCATTTGAAAAATGTATCCTTCGCGGAGGTGTAAGAAAGTGTAAGGACGTTTTTGCACCACACGTAAAAAAGGGACAAGAACTCGTTGTTGGTCAGGCCCAAACATCGCAGCGATACGCAAAGTTAGATGAGAAGCAAATTACCCTTGATTTCGATATCTACACATCATCAGAAGAGATTCCGAGATTTGTCACCGACCCCGGATGTGAGCGCTTGGGGCAGCTCGAAGTTGACATAGCAGCTGAGTCTGGCAAAGAAGAAGGCATTCTCGTGAAGATGATATTCGGGGGAACAGAGATTGTTGTCGAGGCGGAAAATGAGAAGACCAAGAAAGTCAAGAAGGCCACCTTCAATTTCCTTGCATAGAAAATATGGATTCGTGTCTACATGTTTTATATTTGAGGTATGATTTAAACATTTTTTGTGGATTTTATAGATGTAACGCTGTTTCCAACTCTAATTATGTTAGAACACTGCGATTATTTCTCTTACCAGCGTTTCTCGTTAAACCAGAATTTGCCACTTTACTTCGTACAGTGCTTCCTCACACGAGCCATGTGGAAGGGAACATTTGAACGAGAATAAATGTGTTACCTGTCACGAGGAAAGTTCGCCGATCACGTTGGGGCTTGAACCCCTGATCCACGGATTATTAGTCCGATTGAGCTTTACCGGGGTGACTTAAAGATGATTATGTAGAAATGACTTAAAGATTTAACCTTGTATGTTAACATATGTTGTTCCGCTATATACGATCAATTGGGCAAATTTTTGTTTCTATAATTGCTCGTTTTAATGTTATCGTTTTGTTCATAAAACAGATTAAGAGAGGGCCAATTAGCAGAGAATCCAAGATTGCGTTACCGCCAAGCTAGACAGAGCGAGTTTGGTTACTTCGTAAATCATACGTTTGCTTGAAGTTTGCCGAACTTTCAATGATGAAGTGGTGCTTTTTTGCTTACCCCTATTGTTTAGCTGTCGTTTGTTGTTGTTTTGATTTAGGGACATTTAAAGCAAAGTCGTTATAACTTTTCCATGCCCGCTTTTGTACTTTTGTTATGTTATTTAATGATAATCTTATGTAAATGAAACAATTAGTCATTCCTTTGACATCGTCAATTCCGTTTTCGAAAACCTGTTTTTTCTTGTTATAGACGTGTGTAAGGCATAGCAGTCTATCTTGTGGTATCTTAGTAGGTTTTTAATCGGTTGGCAATTCATTTAAAACTTGTATTATATCTCGAAAAAGCGTTAGTAACGCTTTTCCTATTTTCAACAGATACATTTCAATTTTAAATTGAGCTGCCATATCGATAGAGGACATATTACGGTAGCCCTAAAGTTTTAATACACTAAATACGTTGGTAACAAGAAAACATAGGTTTTCGAAAAAAATATTTTAAGAGTGTTACACGACCAGACCTCCCCGGTATTAATTTAATATACCAATCCAAAGAAATTTTGTGTCATGAAGTTTCATAAAAGCAATATTTGAGAGCATCCTATTGATCGAATGCAGTTTATATGTGTGTGTGCATGTGTGTGTGCGTTTGTGTGTTTATACCGTTTGGTGTGCTTTTAAACACTCATCACTTGCATTCCACGATTGTTTTAATTGTTTTTATTTTGTTTTGTTTTTATACTGAAAACATTACATTATGCAATTGTATAGTTGTAATGTTTAAACTGCGCTATTTTTATTTGTTAAAAGCGTATTATATGCAATCATTTTACTTCTGGAAGAGAATGGAAACATGTATTCTGAATATTATCAATAAACTTATTATTAGTGACTTGTGTCATAAACTTGTACACACAAAACATTACGCTGACCATTTCCTTTAATTAACTAACATAAAACAAAGAATTCCGTAAAATTGCTGAAGTAAAGAAGTAATGTTGTACATCGGTTTCGCCTGTAAGATATTGTGCAGTTATTTCACGGAATACATGTGAAGTTCGTATGTCACAGCCGTAAATTTACAAGGCACAAATCATATGTACATATCGTTTTCTTACCATGAAACAATAGAAACAATAGAAATCCGCTGGTTCGTAAGACAATTCTTGACAAAACGGTGAAAACCCCGTGTCACCGCACTATATTTCCACGTCCGGCCCAAACACGTGAACAATTTTGGTCAATAAGAAGCCAAGACGTTGTCAGAACATCGGTAAACCCAAGTGAAGTCAATATAAAAACTTGCATTGTGTTGATGATGTAGATGTCGTGCCAAAGTAGATAAACCAGCAGATATGCCCACCAGTTAAAATAATAAATAAAAAAGAAAATAAAATCAGAAAAATCCGAAAAACCCAACAACAATAAATAGTTTTCTTTCATATTGTATGTTGCGTCTTGGTGTTCTACGTGTTTTGTGTTGTTCTGTGTGTTGGTTTTTGTGCTTGACCCTGTTGTGTTCGTGTCTCAGCAAAGGTCGCTTCTAATTCGTGTACAATTGATAAATTATGGCTATAATATAAATTGAAGAGATGTTCAAAGAAATAATGTTGTAAACAATGTAGATATGTCAAGTTCAAGGGCACCATGACAAAATGGTCCGTACAAAAACCAACACACAGAACAACACAAAAAACACGTAGAACACCAAGACGTAGCATACAATATGAAAGAAAACTATTTTTTGTTGTTGGGTTTTTCGGATTTTTCTGTTTTTATTTTCTTTTTTATTTATAATTTCTTACACGATTTCTCCAAGAAATGTTGAGTTACCGCCTTGGTACGGTCAATGACTTTCATTGAGGGTTTAAACCAGTTTTAAGCTATAGCAAACCTCACACTTTTTCAAAACAATTTGGAGAAGAAAAACAAAACAGTTTGCATTTACTCTATCCAACCAAACCACTTAGAAGCTGAACACAAAGATAGGAAAGATAAAAAAGTAAAAAGAAGTAAAATTAAAAAGAAAGAGGTGAAAAAGAGATAATTCTAACTACAAACGTCTTCTGCCTGTGAAAATCATCACAGGTCCGTGACAGAATAAGCCACACACACATCAACAACCTTTTGCAATCGAAGTTTAAACCATACGCAAGTTATACACTCACCTTATCGACGACGATAGCGAATTCGGTAAAAACAGTTTAAGTCGACTCATGGACGATCAACAGCGAAAGGACGACCGAACATTACATCATTGGTCATGTCATGTTATGACGTTATTTTCCTGTATTTAAAACGATCATTAAAGAGTTCTAAATGTGTCTATTACTGTATTACCGGGTGTCGATAATACCCGTGGTGTCGGCGAATCCCGACCTTACTCTATTAAGTTTGGTTCCATTAGACAACTAATAATCATGCTAAAATTAGTTTGATTCGAACCAAAATCAAGTCGTGGTAAACAATATCATTGAATTTTTATTACATAGATCTAACTTTCTATAAATAGTTACAAGTTGACGTTGAAAAAAACCCATTATTACATACCTGACTATAAATAGTAACAACATTTACGTTGAATAAAAACTAAAACTGGATTTCAAATGCTGGGCATGTAAAAATGGTGTGCCAAATACGGGTTTTCTACCTCCGGGAGGGTTTTACAAGTTGGCATCTATTAGTTAAATGAAAATTCATTAAATCAACGGTTAATGCTGAAAATTTGTATCATTTAAGCTTTTTCACTGTATGGTTCACACGATCAAATGCGTTACGTTAATCAATAAATACCGCGCCTACATACTTTCCGTCATCTACATGTTTAACCAGTTGTCAATGAGATTGATTAAGGCGGTGCAACATGAATGAGATTTACGAAATCCTGATTGAAAAAAAATGAATGAAAGCATGGTTCTTATGACATTCTTGTTTTTGGAAAGCAACATGTCTTTCATCTCTTCAATTTATATTTCAAATACCTTTGACAATGTCTGCAACATAGATATTGGACGATAGTTTTTTTTTGGATTTGACTTGAACCTGTTTTATGAATGGGAATTACGAACGCGCTTTTCAACTGATCTGGAAAACCACCCTTAGAAAAGCTCTTATTTATAAAATAAGTAATGGGTTCGGCAATATAATCACCACTCAGTTTTAAAATTTTAGGTCCAATGCCGTCTAAACCTGTTAATTTATTAGTGTTTAACCTTTTAAGTATTTGTTTAGTTTCGATAACTGTTATAGGTTATAAATCTAGAAAGTCATTTTGAACTTTATCTTTTAAGGAGTTCTTTAACTTTGATAAGTAACTTGAACATGGTTGAGACTTTCCATTAAATATGAAACTTTAATAGAAATGTTCATTAAAAATATCCGCTATGTGCGTTTTGTCATACAACATATTATCATTATACTCCACGCATTCTGGTAGACTTCGTTTCGGACTTTGCTGTACATGTTTTAAATGTTGCCACATAAACCCAGGGCTTTGATTATTTTAAACAGCTTTATTGAAAAAGTTAATTTTTGATTTCCGAATAAAAGATGTGGTTTATTTCTAGCTTGTTTATAAATCAAATTGTCTATTTGTTTGAAAAATCTATTTCTTTCTTTAATAGAGTTTTTAATTTGGTCATTATGCCAGCCAGGTTGTGTGCATTTCTTTACACGTTTTTGTTTTAAAGGAGCGTTCGATAAGGCAGATCAAATTAAATCTTGGAAAAGCACTTAAGAATTATTCACATCGATTTGGGAGTGTATTCATCAAAAGAATTGCTCTGAAATAATATTTAAAAATGTTTCTTCACAGAAATGATTAAACGATCTATATGTGATACGTGAATGCCCGTTAAGTTTTGGCAGCTGGACCACATAGCAAGTGCAGCACACCGAAAGGTGATCACTAATCGCTTAACTGTCATCATTATATTGACAAACTGTCATCATATATTGACAATAGAACAACATATATTGCAATCTGAACATCCTCTTATAATAAATCCACAACACATAAACGTTCTGCTCATGTTAAGGCAGCACATAAATCATTTTCAAGATCAGTTCGTCTAACATATGGTACTTTATCAGAAATTTAAACAAAAATTCCACCCCTTTCCCTGATTTTCTGTCCTTTCTTTCTAAATAGAAGTTATTAATATTCTAGCAACTGTCGGAAACATTATCTGTTAGAAACGTTTCACATAATTTAGAAATATCCGGAATGGAATGCATGGGTAAAAAGTATTTTTTTTTCATCTAACTTGGGCAAAATATGTTGAACATTTAAACAACCTATATGAAGACCTTTCTTTGTTCCGAACAAGTTGAAATTCTTATCTTCAGTTTTCTTACAGATAATGTCTAAATATTTGGAGAATAAGGTTTACTATCGTTGTTCAAAGTTTAACAATTATTGCAATCATTCTCACGTTGTTTAAATATGACGTTTACCGTGTATGAGCTACTGTTTAAAGTATATGTGTTATCGGGCAATAAAATAGGCGTTATAGTGTTAAATAATGAGTTGACATTACTTCAGACTCTATAGTTATCAGAAAATGCATTAGAAAAATTAGCTTCTGTGGGTATGGATCCGCTGTTGGCCCGGTGGTGTAAGCGAAAAGATCTAATGAACTTAAACATTTTGTGTGCAAGCCGCCAAGATGATTTTGACTAGAAGACTGATACACGGGAATGGGCCACGCAGAGTTCTAATAATAAGTGAAATAGGAAAAAATACCAAAAAGGTTAGGACAAATTTAACATATGTGTAGGTTCAAACGTTGCCATTTACGTCTGTATCTGCCAAGTACCACAGCTTGAGCTCATATTTCCAAGTTCAGGAGGGATGGCACGGAAACACATCTACAGCCAATTGACTGGGGCTGGACCCTTGCCATAAAGACTCATATCGTAGATTTTCAACTGTTCATGCAAACAGAACTGTGATACACTAATCTAAAATTACTAAATGGAGACATGTACTGGTTCTTCTCAGGAAGAATGCTGAATCTGTTTAATTGCTATACACTGGGTACGTTAATGAACCTGGGTTGCAATGTGTGGTGGGTTCCCAGTATCTTGCACTATGGGTCACTCATAGAAAATAGAAACTTACAATCTGTATGCCCGACGCCGAATGGTAAAGTTTGTGTGCGTCGTTAAACTATACCCCCCAAACTGTGATACTAAAGTTCATAAGGATGTACCCACCAAACAATAAATAACAAGTGGAATAGTGGATTGGAATATGTACACCTCTTAATGTACGGAATGCTGGGGTGTAGGAAGTTACAACACTGTCAAACGGCAGAAAAAGGCCCGTACTCTGATTCCGAGTTAGATTAGACTGCATTTTTAAATTGTTGGTAATGCCATACATGTACATTGATATACAATTATATTACACTTGTTGTTCTTTCCTTTAAATACTATTAGTCATATTGGTGACATGAAAATACCAACAATAAATGTTATTTAAACGAAGTTTATTTTTTTATCAAGTTATAAATTTGGTGTCTTTCAGGTGTTTCCCATGAAGATATTCCTAGATTTTGTATAGGTTATAACCAATAGGTATACGAAATTAAATCAAAAGGTTACATTTCTGTTGCATTTTTAAGGTTATATCTTTATTTTTGATAGACTGACCAGTCTACATTCATTCATCATCATGAAAGGATTTTCACGCGTCCATTTAATACCACATGCATTACTAAAACATAATGTGTTAACACTAATGAATAATAAGTTTCAGTGTATTAACGTTGTCATTGTGCGTAATGTGATGTAATGTAATGTAATGTAATGTAATGTAATGTAATGTAATGTAATGTGTCAGGTGTTCGGTACGGCATGTACGTTGAATCGAGCACGCCGAACGGCCTCGTGCGCTTGCTCGTCACCCCGAACAACGTGCCATATTACTCCAGTGCCGTGACGATACGGGTAGGAGAGTTTGAGTGTGACGAAGACGTCAAGATGTATGGGCCTGTATATAAAACTCTAGAAAAGCCCCCACCCCCTGTATTTTTTATTAAACATTTGATTACAGTTGATGCAATTTTCTTGTTTTGTTATTGCGTGATAATTGTATTATGATTTAAGATACAGTGAGTTTGTTTGTTTAAAAGTTGACAACGTACTGATAAATATAAGGATTGTAATGTTTAGGATTGCATATAATCTAAAATCAACGTAACATCTATATTTTTTTCAAACTTTACGAGTGGCATACTTATATTTTGATGATAAATTTATTACATTTAAACACAGCACATTTAAATTGATTTATGTAACAAAATACTCTTAAACATATCTTCAGTACCACGATATCTGGCGTGACGCCGACGTCAGTGTATGTTATAGCTTTGACGTTGACCCTGCATGTACGTCAGGCTGCCCCGTTCTGGAAGCGTTTAATGGACGTCGGCCAAATATTAATTGAAAATAAATCCGTTTGGTGGTTATAGTTAGGAAATCAAAGGTAGTCATGATTTACAAAGCTTGTATGCGAAAAAATAAAAATGCATGGCTTTAATTTAAACTGGATTCTAAGAGAGCTGTGTTCAAATCAATGTGAGGTTTCTGAAACGAAGTATAATCCTAGCAACAAAATATTTTTGAAACAGGTATATCACTAAAAGAAAAGGAAAGGAAAACCAAATATTTATAAACATGTAATATCACTGGATACAAACAAAGCGTCACAGGTTGTGGTTCTCAACGAAAACAGTGTAGTTCTTACTCAACGAAAACTAATGTTAACAGCATGATCCTCATCCTCAAATTTAATTTGACTTCGTTGTGACGCTTTGATTGTTCCCAGTGAATATAGGCATAACGCTTCTACAGAAATGCAGTTTAGAACTAAAAGCAATTGCATTATGGTAGTACGTAGTAAGACTTGAAGAATATTGCAAAATTATTTTAGGTAGATATAATACGACAAGCAATGCGGGGACGACAACTTTTGTGACACGGAGCTCGCGCTTAATGTCAAAGTCATAACAGATAACGGCTATGTCGTGTTTGGGAAAGACAGTAAGTTGACGAACAACTGAAATTGTTCAACGGCACGAAAAAGGCATATAACGTCATTATTGACGTCACAGATCATGGCGGTAACAGTTCTTAAGGACTGCAAACATATCCGAGGACAGGTACGTAGCAATTCTTGTATTCCTAGATATGTAAGAACACACACATACTAACTACATGCACATCGGGCAAAGTACATGTCAATGTAGTGAAATCAACATGACAATGTACTGTAATTTATGAAAATGTAACTTTAATGCAACACATGTAAGCCATCAAGGCATTGCTTATAATACAAAAAAAGTAATTTGCTTATTATTTGTTTATTTGAATGTGACCCTATTATTGACTGTGATCTTGTTCCCGCGGAAACGTCATAAAATGTGACGCCATCAACGGAAAGAACGGTGTCTCGTGACGAAAACGTATCCACTGAAAACGCGGGAAGAAGTGAGCGTCCTCTTGCAGTTTCCGCTTGGCAGTTATTCAACTTCAAGGGAGTTTTGCGCCTCCTTTGCCGTCAGAACTGAAGAGCAGGCGGACGTTCAAGCGTTCCAGTCAGAGGCCTTGCAGATCAAGTCTGAATACGGACTGCGCATCAACGGGTAGGTGTGCTCATTAAATAATAAAGCTCGCGCCTTATTAAATATTTTATATAATTATAATTGTTTTAGTTTTCTTCACAATAAGGATACTGAGTACTGTATAATAGTCTTCTTTATATTTATAATGAGGAAACCATACAATCACATGTATTGATAACAATGTATTGCATATCGTATTGTATCTTAAAGTCAACAAAGAATTAACGTTTTTCTGCAACGTTTGGGTTAAAACTGATAATATTGTTGTCTTTGTGTTGGGGTTAGGACTTCTATACATTATAGGTCCTAATATCGTAAAATTGGCATTGATTATTAATGAGTTATTTTACATTCCAATTATATGCAGAGAATAGGACTAGGATTAAACTCGTGCAAATTGCGTGGCGCTAAAGTACGACGACATATGTTGTGTTACAGGGTTTTTGTAACATTTTAATTTGACATGTCGAGGAATCTAATTTATCTTCGAATGTGTTCAAAGCTTGGGGCTATTTTTTGTTAGTTGAAACTTTTGTGTAAAAGAATGTATAATTGAGTCTAAAATTGTCAAACCATAGTCTTGTAAATGTTATAGTATTTTTCAATATAAATTGAAGTGATGTTCAAAGAAAGAATGTAGATATGTCAAGTGTAGGGTTATCAAAAAGGTGTGTGATGTTTATTTTACAATGTGTTATTTATTTCAAGTAAAGGGTAGATAAAGTAATAGTGTTTCATACGTAACAATTGGCACATTTACAAAAACAGTAAAAA
>Ga0224511_10004725_pt1 | contig 10422 bp, 6 predicted proteins | sample SF_May12_sed_USG_2_FD_169988 | JGI IMG/M metagenome (GOLD analysis project Ga0224511, IMG submission 169988) | Sediment microbial communities from San Francisco Bay, California, United States - SF_May12_sed_USGS_8_1 | ecosystem: Environmental > Aquatic > Marine > Sediment | place: USA... | reverse complement strand
TTATATATATATATATATATATATATATATATATATATATATATATATATATATATATATATATATATATATATATATATATATATATATATATATATATATACTGGCACATTAGATGATGTTCCATCAGACTAGGTTGTAGGGTTGTAGGTCACACCGAACACTGCTATCGTAATGAATAAAGCCAAATATGGCTTTGAACAAGACGTTTGGGTAGGCTTCATTCATCAAGGTCCGCGGCGAGTAGAACAAGATAACAGTAATGGGAGCTGTTACTGTTTAGAAAATCCTACCAGTTTTGCTAACGGCTAGAAGTCGTCTAGGAAATTCGTTTGGTATACTGCATGCATATTTCCACATTGCTTATGTAGCGCAGAAATGTAACCGTTGCCGGTAATATTTCGCACTTTACCTCTCTATTGCTTTGGCTAAGCGGCCAACTACCCATTCAGATTCAACTGCAGAGTTGTCTTCTTTTCTTTCAGACTGGACAAGACACTGAAAAATTAGGGTTTTGAACTGGAAAAAACCATTTTCACTGAATAAATGCTAATAAGTAAAAACCAATGATCAGGATTCCAGTTTTAGTGGACCAGTTTTGTTGATATTTTTTGGAATGAAGCTGAAATCATCTCAAATCGATACCGGCCATGACAACTGCAGGCAGAAACATCCAGATTAGAATCTTAATCTTCTCAGTGGTTCAGTCAGTTCCAAACAGAAGAAGACCACTAGGCTGTTGAACCTGGTGTTTAGTTATCCAATACATTGTTTTAGGTACGCTCTATACTAACTTCGCATCGGTCTTGTACAGTGCATTTCTCAACCTGGAAAAAAACTGGAGAAGTATAGTAGCTGATATAGAGGCGGGTAAACTTACCTCTGAACTCCATATAGATGATGATGTTAGAGAGAAGATAAATGCTCACCTCAAACCAAATCCTAAAAGAGCAGCTGCACTTAGGGTAAGGGCTTACAAACTTGTTATAGCGGAGTTCAAGTCCCAGGCCCAATGTGAGTATGGGTGCCAGTGTGAGTATGGGTGCCAGTATGAGTAATGGTGCCAGTGTGAGTATGGGTGTGCCAGTGTGAGTATGGGTGTGCCAGTGTGAGTATAGGTCCCAGTGTGAGTATGGGTGCCAGTGTGAGTATGGGTGCCAGTGTGAGTATGGGTGCCAGTGTGAGTATGGGTGCCCGTGTGAGTATGGGTGCCAGTATGAGTATGGGTGCCAGTATACGTGCCTCACACACATGCATATTTTCCAAGCTCCAGAGAGTGCTGCAAGCCCCAAGCGTAGGAAGTCTATAAAATAAAATGACCAAGTGGTTTTGTAAGACAATAAACAAAAAACCTGGTTTCAAAGCGATTTTCAAGACAGATCTAAAATATAATGGTTATAAAAGGGCATTCTCAATTCAAAGTGTAGCTATGGTTAGATACAGGTAGGGCCTAGATTATTTATAAGCCCAACTTATAACCACAGCCATGAAAGCTTAGTGGGACAATGAATAAATATTACTGTCTGTCCTTCCTGTGGCTGGGGTTCAATGCCTGGCTGGCACGGAATATTTCAAGGGGTTTTTATCTGGCTGATCACCCTCTGCAAACCTGTCCTGAGTCAGCATTGCAGAAAAAGGCTCAATCTCCCATCAATGACAACCTGTGGACATCGAGGAGGAGGCCCTATGTCCAACCACAGCCAGTCAATGGCTAACAAAAAACAATATATACCGATATAGTGACAAAATTTAGCAATGGCCGACTCTATCGTTTTACGCGTCAGTCGTTCACCCAGGAAAACGGAGGAATATCACTGAATCGGACAGACAATTGCCAACCTCAAGGACAAGCAAAATTATTCTCTTGTGACAAAAAATAGATGTAAACAGAAATCATCACAATTGTATTCTGATTGGTATTTTCTTTATGTCAAAGGGTAAAAAACTCCAAGTTAGCGGGCATTCAGCTTTTTGAGTTATCTTCCCCTTTCTCTAAATCTGCTTCAAATCAAACTGTTTCGCTTTGATGATGTCACAACTCAATGAGTCTGTCCGTGGGGTCAGCCTTGTACTGACCGCCGATGTATTATTCTTTTTAATTATACCTATAATATGTTTTTTCTTTTTCTATAGTTGGATCAAATAAGTCTGCCGTAGTTTGTAGGCAATCAATGATGTTATAAACTAATATACCAGACATATTCATATATTTGCACCCAGATTGTGCACTGAATCACTAGTAACACCAATCCAAATCGAGCAATAATTTCACTGAGTGAGTGAACAGCTCACCGAGCGAGTCATCATATGTTAGTAGATGGAGTCGCTAACATTCTGGTGCCATAGAGGGTTAAGCAACTCCGCAATCTCTCTAATAATGCACAGAATAGCATTTCTGCTGTCTGATCATAATAATGATCCAGTTTTTTTTCTGTATCCAGGCAGAATTTGAGAAAGGTATGACTGGGATTGTGAAACGTGCATGGCCAGGTCTCAGTTATATCAGCTGTATTACCAGTGGAACTAACTCCATGTATAAATCACTTCTAGAGAAATCATTCTGTAAAGGTAATCATCTTTGCACACTGTGGCTCATTTGTACCAGGTAAAGTGGATCCCGCAATCAATCAGTGACGCTGAATCAATGTATACATGTACTTGATATTTTGCAGTCCGCTGCACGCAATGCTCCATCGAATTAATAGTATCTCGAACATTCATTTCATGGTATAAAATGCTGCAGCATCATTGTCACAGAACTTTGAACAGACTTTGGCCCCTTGTGATGCGTAAGGAAATTATGACTTGATTGACTCCCTTAGCACTTTGATCTTCTTATGCACCGCTTCACACTGAGTCAGCGGGTACCCTGATAAAGTGAAGTTGGGTCTGGGCATAAAAAGCTCGTGTCAACTCTGCCTGGCTTGCTGCAGCATGCACAGCCTACCAAGACCGATGGATGTCAAACTTATAGACCGTGCAATCTTTTATATTACTTTTAACAAAACAGTGTATGGTCACATGTGAAATTCTTGATTTTGGTTCAGATCATCGGTCCACCACCCTAAACGTACATGTACATCAATCAATATTAATACATGTATAAATGTCTGTCTTCTCTAGATATTCCCATCTATTCAGCACTGTATGCAGCCTCAGAGGGTCTCATCGGATTTAACATGTGGCCGGAGGAAGAGACCTGCAAGTACCTGCTCCTACCTGAGGCATGTTTCTTTGAGTTTATACCTGTAGAGATAAGTCATCAGGAACAGCCAGCTACACTCCTGTTACACCAGGTAACCTATATGTGAAAGGCCCACAATTTCAACGAAAACAACAAGGAGGATGGGTGTTTGGTGCATGGGCTGCACTCAGCAGCAGTGCCCAAAGTTCTGTGCAATCTTGCCTCTTTGTTTAATTCTGCACACGTCCATAATGATATGAATTTATGAACAAATTTAGCATTTGTCTCGTGGGAATCGTTAACTTTCACTCAGAGATTCCATTGCTGGTCGGAAAGGGAACCAATGTGACTTTCTGAGTGAGCCCAAGCTGGAAGTCGAACCCTTGGTTCTAGGCCCAAGCTGGAAGCCGAACCGTTGGTTCTAGGCCCATACAGCTCATATTTCATTAAGCCCTGTTTTCTGAAAACAATCTCAAGAGGAGACAAACCATAGTCTGAATTTAGAGGACTGCAAAGCCGGTCATTTTGTAGCGTTGTTTAAATAAATGAATTTACCTTCAATTCAATTCAAAGGGCAACATTGCAATTCCGAGATGACCTTCAGATGGAGGAAGTCATTGTGTTTATCTGTAGTCATTGGTGACAAAGATTATCACGGTAGATGGCAGGACGCATGTATAAACATTGTAGCACTTTCAGACCTCCTCATTGTTGTTTTAGGTAGAGCCTGGAAAGATATATGAGATGGTTATCACCAATGTTAGTGGGCTATACAGGTACGTTTTGGTACCTCATCTTGTTTTATTTTTTGTACGATCTTTTAACTGTTAGATGGTGAAGCTGTACGTATCAGTGCCCCACCTCATAGTGAGACTAGCTTTTAGTTTTGAGCTAGGAGTTCATGCCCACAACGGGACCCTGCTGTGACTAGAGTTCGAACCCAGTTTCTCACGGTTGTGGGCTCAGTGCTCTACCACTCAGCCATCCCACTATCCCAATCCACTGTTAAGATGTCATGTCAAACCGGAGTAGGAAGTAGGCTTCAGAAGTAGGCCGCGGGTTTCGACTCAGGCACCAGAGTGATAGAACCTGGCTAAAATCAAATTTATATACATGCAGATCTATGCTTGAGATTAGTACAGGATTAAGAAGAATTCATAGTTGGGCAGCGTGTCTTTGTGGACAGTGGCATAGCCCAGTGGTATAGACTGATGAGCTTGCAATATTGCCTGAATTGCGAGTGTAGGCTCTTCACAAAGCTCTAATTCAATGGTTATTGGAAAGAGGCAGATACAGCCACTGAAAGGATATGAGGAAGAAAAAGAATTGAATTACATCCCCAGTCAATCGCCACAAGCAAAGGTCTTTGTATTGTAGATTCAGATTCGGGGATGTAGTGAAGATTGTTTCCTTTTTGAATGAAACTCCGGTGGTGGAGTACATGCATCGTCAAGGGCAACTCCTCAGCCTCCGCAGCGAAAAGATCACAGAAGATGATTTCTACTCCATGCTGAAGTCAGTGGTACAAAATATTTGCCCTAAAACACAGCTGCTGGACTACACCACTGCTGAGGTCGTAGTACCTCCAGGAGGTGGGTCAGAGAGGAAGATAGGGCACAATAACCAGTTCCTGCTTCTTCTATTACCACGAATGAGCCGCATTTTAACCGAACTTCATATTGTTACTTATTCCCAGTCAGGGTCATGATGTTTTCTACCGGGTTAACTTGTAAACCATTCTGGTTCGACACTTATGATTTATAGAGAGTTTGCGTTGAGTAATAGAATTGTAAACTGGTTGTAGAGGGTCAGAGGGAAGAAAAATCCCACTATGAGGTCTTTCTGGAGTTTGATGAGATGGTAGGCAAGTACAGTCAGCTGCAATCTCGACTCTCAAAACAGGTAATCTAGGGAGCATTCTTTTTCTTCTTATCTCCATGACAGACTAGCTGTCAGGAGGATTGGTGAAAAAATCCACTTACTATGTTTTTTATTCAACACTTTCCAGGGTTCGTCATAAGGAGGCTTTCTGTTTGTACATGCGTGCCCAATAGAGAAGATAACTCCATGGGAGGGCCTCCTTTATTTAACGTCAGGATCCGAAACCGACCGATGAATATGGTACTTGATTCATATGAACTAAAACCAGCACTAAATATGCTTTAAACAAAAACAACATTGCATAAATTGTGGGAACCTTTTCTAATCATTTGAAATCAACTGAGATCTTCATTTGAGTACCCATGAACAAATACATTCCACATTTCGCGGAAAGTATAATTTAACCCAAAAATACTGACACTCTTTGAGAGTTCATACTGTACTGTGACATCCCTCCTTCTCAATCACTGCTTAGTACTATAACCTTGTTAGTCATCGCCTGGCAGTGGCAAACTCATCTCTACGAGTTTTAGAGCTAGGATATATGTGAGGAGCTTGCACTTACAATAAGAGCTCAGCATGACTGAGGTTTGAAGCGGGGTTCATGCTGTTGCAAGCCTGGTGCAGACTCTGCCTGAGCTACCCCACGATGACAATTTGACCTGATTTGAAGCTAGAGTCACTCAATCTTGAGCCAAGCGGTCTAGCCATTGAGTTACCCAGCTATCCTCATCTTTTTCTTTCATATAGTTGGATGAGGCATTGGAGCAGAAGTTCTTCATGTACAAACGTTATAAGTCTGATGGAACCATCGGAGCACCTGTGGTCCGATTGGTTAACCCCGGTACCTTCAGCTACTACCGAGATGTCATGTTGGAGAAAGGCGCCAGTCCAACTCAGTTTAAAATGCCCAGGGTCGTCCGTCGCCCGGATATGCTAGAACTGCTGCGTAAAAATGCAGTGAATGAACAGATGGCTCGTGGTTGAAGAACCTGTAACTTTATCATCATGCTTTGATCTCAAGTCATGACAACAATTTGATGCACAACGAGACACACTGCTGAAGGCAGGTTTTCCATGAGATGTCATTATCATGGTGGCATCGTGAAAGAATATAAGGAATTGAAATGCGAATTAGTCTTTGTCTATTACATGCGTTATATATTTTGCAATAAAACAGAACAATGAAATTAACTGATTATTTTCTCGCATGGCTGTACAGCAAAAAAGTGCATGTATGGTGTCTGCTGTGTATATGTACAGTCAAATGTAGACTTTGCTATTAGTATACGTAATGCAGTGCCTACTCAATACTGAGTGTGTGGGGGGGGGGCTATTCGGTGATTACAGGTTGGGAACACGTGGAGTTTATAGTGTGAATTGACTATGTTCAGAGCCAACTCAAACTCTACGAAGATACCTGCAGACTGCAATGTGAAGCATTGGACTACAGGATTAAGGATACCATGGTAGTTTTAAGCGTATGGTGATCAGTTAACCAAAGCATATGATCTTTTTAAGCATGTTATTGGTCGAAAATCTAGCTTCTTTTCCATGAGAAGGGATGGGTGGAGTGACACTTATCCACAGGTTGGAACTTCCATAATACCAAAGTGCTCCGTAACCATACCAGGAAATTGCATTGAGATGCTTGCAAAAGGCATGTACCAAGGGCAAGCCTTGCCAGTACCAGAAATACGTCAGTGATTCTACTGCCTGAGCTGGTCTTATATGTTATACACACATTTTGCACAATTTCATACCAAGTACTTGATAGGATTGTTGTTCATACCAAATGAATCATTCATGGCCTAGTTCAGGGTACTTATTCCCTCTGTTCATACTGGGCGCATGCCCTCGAATAGCTGTGAACTTCAAAGTCGGGTAAGTGATGATGTGTTATATGACATTGGACATTTACATGTCTGAACGACCTTGTGTGTGGGCCTTAGTTCGGTGATATAGGGTTCGAAATTGGGATTGGATAAACAAAGTTATGTACATGGCATAACAGACCCTCATACAGTGCATTGAGAACTAGTCCAATCCAGGTATGTCCATCCTGTGGCTTGAAAGCCGCATGCATGCGGCTCCTTGGCTCAAAATTGGCGGCTTCCAGTGTGCTAAGTGTGCTCGATGATCTACCCTCTCACTATCTCCATACACAAAAAGCTGGTGAACTCTCATGATATCTGATTTTTTTGTTGAAAACAAAAGTGGTTTCACCGCTTTCCTGGCGTGTCTGCTTATATCTACTTTAGCTGCTATAACCATCCAAGCAGAGTTTGGGAGAATGATTTCCTGTCTCCTTTACGGTGGCCCCCAAAACTGCAGCTCAGTTTAAATAAAGATTGAACACACTCGATCTACTGGTCCAGTTATTATACCAAGAACTACCACAGAACCAGTGACAACCGGTGAATTCGCATGATTTCGGTCAGACATGGACAACATTTCTCAGGCGCGTTCACATGGATAGATAGGCGCAGTTTAAAAATGCAAGAAGTTTCGGGCCCATCCATGTTGTCCTCTCTCAGCATCTTGCATATCTAACGATTAAAAGTTGTGAGTTTTGTTTTTCCTAACAAACGACCGCAAGCGTCCAAGGAATAACTAGGTAACCGATAGATCACCTTGACATTTTGATAACCTTGGCACTTAATAAACTAGCACGCCCACTTTCCAGCATGGAATTCTGTTCATGTGATCGAATTCACTTTCAGATACTGACTAGGTACAAGGTTTGTAAAAATGCACTTTGCAGGTGCGCTTTCGCGCAGTGGAACTGAGAATGCGTCAAAAACGGTTTCGGACGCGTTCTCCTTTGCCAAAGCCTGATCACGCAAATGCGCCTAATATGCTCTAAGCACTTATAGTCATATTGTCATATCACAAAGACTGGTCAGGGGTTCACAAACGAAAATTTTTATTTTCACAACCAAATTAATTATTGTTATATATAGCAAGGAATCTAATTTATTTTCATCTAACAGTCGATTGAAATCTACGAGCATTTTTCTAAATCTACAATGTAAAAATAGTTAGGAGAATAACACACTGTGCATAGATAGATAGAACAAGCCACCTACCGGTCTTCCGACCAGTGGTCAGGATGAGCGCTCACACTTCTAATTCATATTATTACATTAGAGATGTGCGGAAAACTGGTACCTGACTTGTTCATAATAAAAAGGACAAAGTTATTATTTTTTCTTCAAGTCACACCAATGATTATAAAATTTTTAAAATATCAAAATACACTCTTAAGAGAAGACGAATAGCAAAACTAAAACTGGACGGCAGAAGATAACTCCTGTTATAATGAGCAAACATTGAGGACACTAGAAAGAGCTCAAACAGAAATAGATGACAACATTACATAAGAAATCCAAGCAATCTTCAGTTAATTCATTTTCGGGTCTCGGGGAACAGCTCGTGAGTTGTCTTTGATTAGAGTTTCAGCATCTTGTTCAGTTAGTAACGACGACCTGAAAACAAATAAAATTATCTTATAAAAAGGTTTGTCTTTCGCGCTGTTCAGTTTGGTAACGTGACATAGAAATTACGCCCCTTGACTGGGTTTGAGAAAGTTCTCCCCCTTGGAAAACCATGCTCTATCAATGCAACATAGTGGAAATTACTAGCAGTGATCAGTGACTGGTATTGCGTGATATTTATAAGGATAAAGCTTTTACATCACAACTTTCACCTTAAAAATCAGGTCAAAGGCCAGGTGAGGAAACTATGTACTACGAATACAACAGCACGTGGATTAGCGGGTTTGGTTCACGGAGACACGGTTTAGTTTGGGTTTGAAAGAAGATACATTCACAATAAAAACAGAATCATATACAGACTAATAAGCCATGGGATAGTAAGCCTTTACCGTCTGCGTAACTAACTAGTACAGCTAGTAGCTAGTTACTAGTAGTTAGACAGTGTTCTGGATCTCAAACTGGTTCTGCTCAGAGAGCGAGTCAGAGCTAGAAACAAGTAATGATTTGGTTGACGTAACAAAAATATTTCTGGTTGTCGTAAATGATCCAGATTGCTGTGCAACCAAAAAATGATTTAGGGCCAAATGCACTGTCAATTAAACTGTTCTACATTATGAAACGGCATTTCAAAAAGGCTAGATTGACATTTCACTCAATTGAAAAGTCATGACTCATTTTAGTCATAGTGTTCAGACTCCATAATCGAAACATGATCGGTAGCCAGCCATGTTTTGTGCTGAGCAGAAACAAGCAGGCTTCTAACATGGAGAGAATAAAAAAGCTTTCTGAATTTTACATGCAGAATTAAAGTGCACTTTTGTCAGCGATAGTCCATAGAGCATACTCAGTTCCATGTAACAAGACGTGTATAACAAAACCAGAATTCAGGACATAACAAGTAAATATGAAGCAAGCAGTGAGCTTAGACAACATGCCTTACAAATGATTCATTTTGTGGAGCTTGAAATCACAAGCAACTCAAGTCTGCAGAGACTGATGATCGGCCATATTTCAGAAATCTTTTATGCATTTGGGCGAATAACAACTCCAGTGGAAGTTACTTTTACTCGGAGGTGTTCTCGTGAATTCAAAATCCACAAAGAGCAAGTTCAATGAGTTACGGCCTAATAAATAATTGGGATTATAATCTTTATAACGAAGTAAATAATGAGCAGATAACTCCACAGTTATAACAATAAGCAGAACAGGGAAGCTAGCAGAAGTTAAATGGGGTTTAGTCTTTTACCTGAAGGGCTGGATCTGCCACTGAAGTCAAGACGCCGTGGACTTGGGGATCTGCTTCTAGCGCGGGATGGGCTCAGAGATCTGCAAAACATGACCCGATTATAATCTAATTAGACTCTGCGAGCATGCAGTGCAAAGACTGTCTTCTCCGAATAAGTTCATCTGAAAACCTTTGTACTTTAGATTTTTGCATTAACAGGTTCCTAACTTAGTGAAAGATCCATATCTTGGATAGCTGGCTTACTAACTCCAATCTAAGCTCCTACAATAGCAGAAGAGCTGCTAATTTAGAGCATTTTCTACCATTGGTAGGTATAAGTAGAGGAAAGATTGACAGAAAGAGAAGAGTGTTAGAAGTTCCGTGCACATTATGGTAATATGTGTGCTATTAATCTGTGATGATGTGATTCACAGTATGTGTATGCCACAAGAGAACAGAAAAAAGATTGCATTCGTATCTCTGGTCAAACCCAGACAGTGGCTAATGGTACTGCCACACTAGAAAGTTCTCTGCCTGAGTAATCGCTGGCGGAGTAATCGCTGGCGGAGTAATCGCTGGCGGAGTAATCGCTGGCGGAGTAATCGCTGGCGGAGTAATCGCTGGCGGAGTAATCG
>Ga0224511_10004724_pt1 | contig 10422 bp, 7 predicted proteins | sample SF_May12_sed_USG_2_FD_169988 | JGI IMG/M metagenome (GOLD analysis project Ga0224511, IMG submission 169988) | Sediment microbial communities from San Francisco Bay, California, United States - SF_May12_sed_USGS_8_1 | ecosystem: Environmental > Aquatic > Marine > Sediment | place: USA... | reverse complement strand
GTGCGCGCCACACTGTACACCCACAAGGTGACTGAGCGCGCCACACTGTACACCCACAAGGTGACTGAGCGCGCCACACTGTACACCCACAAGGTGACTGAGAGCGCCACACTGTACAACCACAAGGTGACTGAGCGCGCCACACTGTACATCCACAATGTGACTGAGAGCGCCACACTGTATACCCACAAGGTGACTGAGAGCGCCACACTGTACACCCACAAGGTGACTGAGCGCGCCACACTGTACAACCACAAGGTGACTGAGAGCGCCACACTGTACACCCACAAGGTGACTGAGAGCGCCACACTGTACACCCACAACGTGACTGAGCGCGCCACCGTAGCCGTGCCCGTACCTCGAACACGTCGTTGCCCAACATCTGCGTCATGTTCTTGTGTTTAAACTCAACGTCAGCGTCTTCACACAAACTGCCGTCCACGCTGGATGTAGAGCTGTCGCTCTTCCGGCTGTAACCTGCAGGTAAATTGAAGGCTGTGGTGAGTTTACCAAATTTACAGTCCGTGACAACTAGCAATGCTTATTTGAGTATAAAATCTACAAAGAGTTTCCTGGGATTTTCTTGTTCTGTTCCATTATTATTTTAGAGCTGTAATCTGCCTTTTTATTGTTATTCTTTCGAATGAAATAGACGTGTGGGCATATTTAAAGATGTGTTGAAACGCCTGGCGTGTAAGAAAGAACCGATTAAATTTAATCGATAACGTGACGTGACCCACCGCTGTCGTCGATGTTGACGTATCTGGAGCTGGAGCCCGAGCCGCTGGAAAAGTGTGGCCGCGGGCCCGGCTGATCAGCCAGCAGGGTGGACAGCCGCGGCATCTCAACACTTACTTCAGACACGCCACTGTCGTGCTTACTCGCTGCAAGAAAACCAGCGGCGTCCTCCGTAACGTAAACATTAAGGCAACAGCCAATTTTGTAAATAATCAGCTTCATTGTATAATTATTATGTTTTAAAAAACCATGTACATTTTGTTTAATAATACGTACTTGATTTAAACACATTGAAGAATGCATCCAACATGTTAGCAAGATCAAGGTGTCCATGTGCACGTGCGATGTCGGCTGGAAGGTCGCCGTCTTTGTTTACACGTGCACAGGTCTCGTAATACAACGGATTACAAAGCAGCGCTTCACAAAACTTAACGAGGTTAAAGCGCGCGCCGAAATGAACGAGGGTCGGCCAGGATGCGTTGTCGTTCTCTGAAAATAGAAAATGACAAATTGCAAGTCACATTTAAGTATGTGGTAAAAACGAACTTCAAACAATAATTAAGGTAAGTATCTTGGTAAAGTAATCAAATGGTATTAGAATTATTGTAAGTTTATACATACCATCTACAGACTCGTTCTTTGCAGCGAACGATAGCTGACGTAACGTTTCTAGGCATTCTACGAATGACGTCATCTTTTCATCCAACTGGTGGATGTCGTCTGCAATACCAAGACATCTGCACAGCAATTTTTCAGGGTTCGTCTCGTCCTCGAGTAAGGCGCGTAACTGTTCCAACTTAGAATGGCTTGTAACACTTGAACGTAACATTTTGACGTTCGTGTAGTCATTGTTACTGCTTGACGTTGAATCACGTGTATCTTGAACACTAATGGATGTTGTTTCAGTCTGTGTAGAAACGTCACTTGATCTTTTGATAAGTGACGTAAACCGTCTCTGGGCCTCTTCCACGTCATTTTTGAACACTTCAGCGGAGGATTTATGCAGTCGAGATATCGGGCCATCCCCAATGGTCTTTTCTTGATGGACCACTCGTATTGAATCGCATGAGTGACCTGGAACAAATGAATGTACAAGATTTTAACACCCGCTTTTTGTTTAAAAATATTTTTTTTCGAGCTGATAGTTACTTAATTCACATCACCATTGAAAGGACGTGATAATTATAAACAGTATACCAATGGTGTGTAAGCAAACCTTTAGCGGGTAGTGTATAAACGACGTGCGACGTTAACGTCGCTGGGACGTTCTCGGTGCCCAGTTTGACGATAAGACGTGACTCCGGTTGTCGCTCCAGTATCACAAACACCGTGTCGTCCTACGAATGCGAACAGACAAAAAATATAGATGCCGTTTTGTCAAACATCAGATGACTGGCAGATTCGTTCTACTCATTTCATAACAATACGTTTTTATACGAGGACGTATCAATTAGGGAATGGTGTACTATATGGTTACATATAAAAGGTTTTGCCATTTATATGTGTGTGCAAGAAAAAAACAACACTCACCTTTAAGAATGCTTCCTTCATGTTGTTCACCTGAACAACTCTATTGGGAAAGAAGTCGTATTCTTTCTCATCATCGGCGTAACTGGTGTGTTGGGAGACGTGTTTGGTTTGTTCTGCGTAGCTCGCGTGTGGCGTCTCTTCACTACTTTGTTCGTGGAAACTCGAGTGTGGACTGTGGTGGCTGCGTTCAGGGAGACTGGAAGACAAGGAATGAGTCGCTGCGTCGGGAGTGTCTTGAAAAACATCGTCTTGGTCTTTTCGAACGACGTCTTGCTCTTTTCGGCTACACAAACAAAAAATATACCGTAAAACTTTAATAAAACAAGAACAAGGTCGGTTGGTAAGTAAACCAAAAGCACAATGTTTTGTAACAATAAAGCACAGTTTTGTTACATTATTTTAAAACTGAAAAAAATGGGTCTTAACACATTTAGTCGACGTCGAGAAATACGTACAACTGTCCGCTTTGGTGCTTGATCTTGCTGTGGTTGGCATAGCCGAAGCTGCTGGGGTCACTCCGGGAATGTTTCATGGCCATCGTGTGAGGCTTGGGTGGCGCCGCGTGTTCAAACATGGCGATGATTACCACGAACATGTTGCGCACGGCCTGTTCCGTGCCCGTGTTCTCGAACACCTCCCACGTGAGCGCGTGGTCCGCGTGATTAAGGCGCGCTGCCGTCTCAAAGTCCACGTGCTCGACCCCTGTGAGGATGACGATACTCGTCTCCTGCTCGTGCTGGGCGATGAACGACCAGTCCCTGTGTTCGAGGAAGTCCGGTGTCACCACAAACACGTTGACGGAGCGGGACAGCGGGTTCAACACCTTGTCCTCTGTGATCTCGTTCAGTTTGCAGTCGATGTGATTGTCCTTAAGTTTGGTCCGGATGTACTGCGCCCAGTCACTTCCGTCTGAGTGACGGTAGTACACGGACGGCTCCTGGTGCCACATCTTGACTCACTGTGTTAAGGTTGGAAATGTCCTTTGCTAGTGAGAGTTTGTTAAGGTGACAGTCAACCTTCAATTAATTGTTCCGCACGCTGACTCCTCTGAAAAGCAAATTGAAAATGTTTAATATAACAAACAGTCCATTGCAGATAAGCAGATAACATGGTGCTTCCAAATTAATCTAACGTCTAACGTGACCAGCAATATTGCATATCAAGACAACAAGAACATCTTCATCCTTCAGCAAACGTGAGAATAACGTTGTTATTAATCTTTAAGTTCCTGTTTACACCAAAAAATCTCCCTCAGCATTGACCTTCTTGAAACTGCAATAATACAGTTTACTTTTTTGGCGTGCATTTTTTTCTTACTAAAAGATTAATGTTACCTGCGTTAAGTACAACAACGAAATTCTCGCGCTTGTTTTCACAAGGTAAAACTGACGCACGTTGACTAATACTTCAAATGTGGTTATTATTCACAATGGCCCTCGTATATAAATGTACTTGCCAAACTGATGTATTACAAATGAGGTACTTAGAAACACAATATTTTTGTTCAGTTTTTTTATTTATTTTATAAACACTAAAGACAAATCGATGGAACAAGCAATATAGTGGTCGTTTCATTGTGTATTTTATATAAACTAATCATTTGTAGTAGTCACTATAGTAATGACGTAACGGCCGATAATCACCGCTATAAGTCATTTGTAAAGCGCAGTGACCGAAATATAGTTGTAATTAAACATAAATTAGTAATTGTTAAAGCTAGCCGCTGTCCATTTTATTCAACCTAAAAGCTCAAAAAAACTCTTCACGTATACCAAGTGCATGCATGTATTCGTAAGCTCATAGCAAAAGCGCAATAGGATCTATTGATTTAGGTAAGATATTTGACGATTTAGAGAAATATTAGCTGTCCTTCATTTTATTTAAGATAAGAGGTGTTTATATATGAGTCTTATATCTTCATGTTAAATGCACTTTACCTTGAAGATTCAGTGAAAAGTCGGTCTATGCCACTTAAACAATGAACATCACACTTGTCAAGCAACTCTCACGACACTGAAACATACACACGTGTTCACGCGATCACTGTGGGCGCCGATCGACAGAAAAAATAACGGGTATCTTTTTAACGATATGAAATTGAAGAATATAGACTGGTGTGAATGAAATTTAAGAACACAGTTCGGATGTGTCATGAATTTCCCTTTGTGGGTCTTCGTATGTCTGCCCGATGTATGTACCGACGTACTTGTAAAGCAACATCATTGTAGGGAATATGAGAAACCAACTCAATACAAGAGTCGGTCCCGTGCCACTGTGCACTCGCTCACATATGAAACTCGACCCACAATCGGAGCATTGTCATCAACTACCGAGCCCACTGACGAGTGAAAATCACTGACTTTACTCAATGACTATTAAATTGGTCCAGGCGCTATTGTAGCCTCAAAAATGTATAAACGCGTTTATATGAATAAGTCATTAATGACGAACGAATATTAATTATTTGTGAAGGTTAACTATTTGAAGGAACGACCGCGACCTTCACAACAGGCACGCTAGGTGCTTTGACTTTGTTTGGTGTGCTGTACTTTGACCAGTGTACTAACTACTCTGATACTATCAGTCACTGACTCATGGTTTACTTATGTTTCTCTTCCTACCACACAGTACAGTCATGGTGACTGATTCAAAGTAAAGGTTAAAACAACAATAGATCATCACCTTGTGTCTATGCTCATTCAAAACAACAATAGCTCATATACTGCTATATATGCTCATTCATATGTTTGTATAATAGATCTAGCAGTGTGACTGTCATTAACCGAATGTGAGAGTATTATCGTTACAAATACATTGTTTGCTTCTGTTGTCCATGCAGTTGTTAAGAAAGTTAATATGACAGGTGTTTATTGCTCGCGACGCGTGCCTCGGCAGTAACGACATTCTAGAGTGTAGCGTCTTACGGCGGCGTTGTTTTACCAGATTAGAATGCCATGTCACGGCCCCTATGTTGTCAGCACGAAAGTAAACGTGCAGCGAAAGTTAACATTTCAATTTCATTGCAAATTTATTTAAATATTGAAACATTAACTAGAGCTACTGTTTCAAAATATTCATATCTTGTCTTAAAATTATTCATCCAAGTAACCTAAACTCACGTGTTTTGACTGTGTTTTAATAAAGTACATTTGTAAAAGTCAAAAAAAAGCACATGCAATACGCGATACTTTAAACAATGTTTTAATAGTCGAAATAAGCCGTCCTTTGATTCCTTGTTGTCATAAGTAAACCCATCATGTATCTGTTAGTTTCAGCTAGCCGCAGCTTCGCCGTCGTCTTGTGTGTCATGTCCGTACGTTTCCTAGCGTTTGTCCAAAGACCGTGTGTCCAGTGCGTCCGTTTGTATGCGACCAGGCGGGATTTTAAATACACTACAGACATATGGGTATGCACAACTTAACTGCCTCCAGGATAGTCTCAGAACCGTTACCCAATTACGTTTTACGTTGACAAGTTCCGAAGCCAAGTTAGAGTTATGAAGGTCAGAACTGCCTCCTTGACGTTCTTACAGTGTTCACACTGCGACTGACGTGCGTTCGTTTCGCGAGGACGTGTGAATCATAAACGTCAAACAATTATTTTTGCGCGTGAACGGGACATCTTCGAAAGGTTTTGCCGGTACACGTCATTTGAAAGGTTTCTGCTTCGTTAGGCTTTCTTGGGAACGGGGTGTCGGTGGAGAGGGGTCCTCACACCGACTTGCGGCATTTCCATCACGACATTTCTGCGTCCATTGCGTCACGGGACGCAGCTAGGACGCAAGTCGAGTGTGACTGGTGTTAGAGACCCATGGTGTAAAACATTTTGTATTACGAAATTCCTCGTTTTAAATTTCAGACATTCAAAATATCTATATATAGTCGTATATGTACAATAATGGTTTATGGAGAACGTCAATAACGTGCGTTTTATATTGATAAATAAAAACCTTACACAGATAATAGTGAGGAACGACGACAGGAACACAAAACAATTTAACGCACACACTAGCGAAACTAAAACAACTTAAATAATAATAAAAAAAACTCTTATTGATATATATCTGATACGTTTTATTGATAACCAACGTATTATTATTTATTTTTTCGATCATTTAAAAATATGTTTAAATTATGTTTACTTACATTGTATTTTATAAATAATCCTCAATACACCAATATCACGGGTTGTCATAAATAATCTTTAACACACGACGCGTCTCGTCATGAAGCAGACAAATAAACTTCTGCAGTCATCGCAGTAAAGCACAAACTCCATATTCGCTTTAAACTTCCTGAACGCATTGCGCATAGAAAGGACTGGGTCTTCCCCGCTGAATGGCCTAGCTAGGTAAATAGATGAAAATGTACCCCTCCAAATCCCGCAAATGTCAAGTATCAGAGAGGTAACCTATTAAAAAAGATTTACGTAGCAGGAAGAAAAAATAATTTGACATGTTTTCAGTTAAGAGGAAAATAAACAAATGAAATAGGCTTTGCCTTCAGCATACTTCAAGGACTCGTATGGTTTGCTGTGCATTTCACATGAATCTTCTAACAGATTTAAAAATGAACTCTCCAAACTGTGGAGGAAGATGGCTTTAATTAAGTGCGCTCTTTATTATTTTAAGCCAAATTGCGACTTACAGTAGTTCGAAAGGCTAGGATTTAAATATAACATAAATGACATTTATGTGCTATTATTTACATAAAAAAGTGGAACTTTGTGCTGGTTTTGTTTTCAATAATAATTTGACCAACATGTAATTTGCACATGAAACGAGTTTCCGTGATACACACAACACATAACCACACGATATTATTGCGCTTTTTATTTATATCGTGAGGTTATGTTTTTTTCCAATTGGTACGAGTGGCGGTCGGCGTGGGTCGTAAGTTTGGCCCGGTCACGTACAGTTTGTTTGGCTTTGGGGGATAAGCCAGTTCCGTTGATTACGAAAGCAACTCAATAATTTCCGCTTTGCTGAGAAAGGCACGTTGGTTTAAAATTCGTTAAGCATCGAATTATATTTGTTGTAAATCAAGAACAATGATACACAGTGAGGTAGATCAAGAATAAAATATATTAAAATGTTTCAAGTATGGAAATGTTGCCATTGTCGGATACTCACGACAGAACCATTTACATTTAACATATATTGACAACATGTTATGTTATGTTATGTTATGTTACATGTTAATCAACCGTGGGTATCCAACGATGAAACTTTGCATGAGTTGTCGTGGTGCAATATCACATTCTATAAATACTCGAGAGAAATACATTTCAAACGTCAACAATTCCGAATACTAATTATGTCTAAAATAGACACTGGATAGTATTCATACAAATACTCTTGGCCAGTGGAAGTGATTTCAAAATCTCTGTGCAAGGAGGATGACCCCCTTTCACCAGTTCCGATGGCTGTATATACAGTCCTGATTTTTTTATCAGTGGGGAACTTGTTGCAAACTCTTAAGGCGTTTAAGGATTGATTCGTATTTTGCGTTCGCTTAATGAGTATAAACGCTGAGAGGGAGGTTTAAAACTCTGTCAAATCTTTATTTATGTAATGGCATAATACTTATTTATGGTAGTAAATTACATGAACATCGAAAACGTGGGGAAAAACGCCTCAAAGGGATAAAAATGATAATTTTATGCTGTCGCAAATTACAAGTTTGTTTTTAATGTTGTTTTAAATGAGATGTAATTTAAAATGACACACATGTGTTCCATATGCATGTACAATTTTACAATACTTAGTACACTGTTGATGAAGTATAACACATACTTTTTGGAAAGTGTTTTGTGATAAAAAGATATTTTTATATTTTGACGCTATCGCAAAATCGTAACCAGAGACGTTACCTTAAATTAATTGTAAAACCCAAATGCATAAATACAAATAAGATTATGCTACTTAAATGAAAATAAAACATCCTTCATATGTTCTAACCTAAGTAGAACAACATGTGTTTAGCTATATGCAAACACTAGTTCAAAATGAAGGTCAATCATACCTTCAGTAATAGTGTTACTTTCAACAAACACAGTTACGTTAAAACAGCATCTTTATTGCCATTTTTAAAGAAAGATAACCGCCTTAAACATGCTTTTCAATGCTAAAGCAATGTGTTGGTTTTTTGTTGGTATAGACAGTTTATAGTCGTATGGTTTGACTACAAAAATATGCATACATTCATTTATTGCAACCAGACACTGCACCAGCCAGATACCTTACCATGTAGTTAATTATTAGTTTACAGATCAAGAAAACATTGACAGTATTATCCACTTTTATATTGTTCATAAGATTTTAATGCGGCGCACTATTCCATTTATCAGTATCCGTCAAACGTATCTTCCTATTTGGACCTTATACTTTTTTTACTGTCAACATAATATTATTATCATTTAAAGTGTAATGAAAACTTTTTAACCCAAAAGATTGTAATATGTAAACTTTCATATCTTAAATACATGCCCCACTACAAGGGTACCACGTATTAGATACTGACTATGAGTTTGTTTTATAAAGAGAAAATAAGTGTGATTTTACCGCTTAAACACAAAAATAACAAGCAAATTCGTCGAATTGATATCCCCCGCTGAACAAGTTTTATTGATTGATGGAAGGTAAAGAAATTTAGGGAAAAGTGTATCTCAATAATTTGCAACTTACAGTAGACCATATTTCAAGTATAAAAACAAAGGGCAATAACTCTAAAATTAGGATGTGGAGTGTTATGGTTCTTTTGCAGTACACTTCTTCTCAATGAGATCTATAAACCCCTGACGTTTCATGTTCAAATCTGTAATAGTCTTTGAAATATAGCCTAAACAAGTTTGTGACGGACGGACGGACTGACGGACATCCGGACGGACGAACAGTCGGACGGATAACGCCAAATCTATATCCCTCCGCCTTCAGCGGGGGATAACAACTTCAATAAAATAGGCCATTCTTAATATAATAAGAATGTAAAAACAGTTTGGTAATAGTGGAGAAATCACCCAGTAAATATCTTTTTATCCCGTGATCTTGGCAAATGACGTCCGTATGTCGTTTGCATCCGGATAAAGCCGCTACTCAACGTCTCCGTATCGGGACCCGCATAAAAATCCAACAAGTTGAAAAACGTTGGGGTTCAACATCCTCATCATGGTTATCAATGAGTGTGATACTTAGTGTCAATTGTTTTTGCTCTGTGCAGGGGCGTAGATAACATTTTAACATTGGGGCGGCGAACCCTACGTTGGTAAATTAACGCTTACCGGTATTTTGGTCACGACGAATACAGGCCCACATGTTTTACGCATGTATTATATATAACATTTACGTTTTAAAACAACATACCCATTAGTTTTCGAAAGGTATTGTCTCAATTACTTAGCATGATAAATAAATAACAAAACAAACAAATAAAACACATGAATACTTAAATACATGTACAATGTACATGTTGTACATGTAACCTACAGAAAATGTCCAGCACATATAATGCCGCAAAACGGTAACAAATGTCAAGTCACTAGGCAAACGACGTTTTTAAGGGTTCAACCGTAAAATCATTTAACATGTTGATGGTTATATTATAATTTATTGTATTTTAAGGAGGTTTTTAGCCACATTCTTATTAAAATTTTGTTTAAAATTAAATATCGAGCGAAGTAAACAGAAAAATGAGGAAATTTTGGGCATAAAAATCATAGGTTTGTGGCCCCTCGACCCACGTTGTCACGCTAAAATTAACTGAAATTGCATTACTAAAGGCAAAGAAAAGTTTGTTTGGGGCGGCGAAAAGTCCGTCATTTCTGTATAACAACGACTAGCCAAATTATTGGGGCGGCGGCCTCCGCTCCTGCCGCCCCGATATCTACGCCTCTGCTGTGTCACAACCCTTGGCTTGGCAAACTGCCTCTTACCAACTAAGCTATGGAAAACAAATATTGATGCTATAATAGGCGGTGACAGGTCAAGTCAGGAGGTGCAGTACATTTCTGTAGCTGATGCTCACCTCAGACTTTTTTGGCTTGCCGTTCACGGCAAGCCAGTATTGTTTTGGAATGGTACTTCCGGTTTGAAGTTTCCCTGCTTTCTTTTTATGCATGCGAACGGGACGGGCCCATTCGAGTTTCGGGCGGTTCCGA
>Ga0224511_10004723_pt1 | contig 10423 bp, 9 predicted proteins | sample SF_May12_sed_USG_2_FD_169988 | JGI IMG/M metagenome (GOLD analysis project Ga0224511, IMG submission 169988) | Sediment microbial communities from San Francisco Bay, California, United States - SF_May12_sed_USGS_8_1 | ecosystem: Environmental > Aquatic > Marine > Sediment | place: USA... | reverse complement strand
CGGCTTCAATAAAACCGAGGATGTTATTTTCCCATGCGGACTATGCTTCCTGAGGGTTATCTCTTTCATCAGTTTAATTCATTATTTTTCTAGGAAATCAATTCACATCATTTTGGAATGGCCTTGGTGTTGAGTTCGACCACAGCATATCATACACCCAGACGTTTCACCAGCCGTCTGAATGGGCCGAACTGTAAGCTACAAGTAACTAGCATATCACCTTATTACTATTCCAAGATAACATAACAATACAATCACAATACATACAAGACATCAATATCAATAAAAAATAACTTGGCCAACATAAGTTTCCATAATTAGTTTATTAATTTATTTAATATTATGAAGATGTAAAGATCGTAGAGACTGTGGTAATGTAATTGTCCCTACAAAAAACAAAAACTTAACTTGTCCAACAATCGAATGGATAGAGATGAAATAGTGATTATCTATTTAACAAGTGCTTGATGGTATTCAATGCACGGTCATGGGGGGCAGGCTTTATCTTCAGCGACAATATCTTATTATCTAAAGGTGTTTTAAGCAAAAACATTATCATTTCCCTTCAGGTTTTCCGTCGATAAATACCCGGTGGTCGCTATGAAGGGGGCACCAGCCTCGATTCCCATGGCAACCGCAAATCGCCCGCTTCAAAAGTATCTGCAGTGGTCAGACAACATTGTAGCAGAAGGACAGGCGTACATTAGGCGCCATTTTCCCGACAAGAAATTTATTGGCATCCACCTGCGGAATGGGCCAGATTGGGTAATGTTTAAAATATGTAACTTAGTAAAAAATCGAAAATGTTTCATCACAGTAACGATTATATTCCATAAGTTTACACCTTGACCTTTCCTAGAACAAAATGTGTACTAAAAGCTCACATCTCAACAGCCATGTAACTTTGTTAATAGCTTGAACCTTACTAAAGATAACATATCTTTCTCCATCCGTATTAATGAGTGTTTAAAAATACCGAACACTGGTCTTAATTAAAGGACCCGCAAACGAAGCGTTTAAATATATTAAATCAGAAAGGTATATGACGACTGGCAACACGTATAATCACCACTAAGAGTTCACGTTTACCAAATATATGTACAAGGTGTGTTAATTTGACTTATATTATTATCAAATGTTGGTTCACGGTACCAGCTATATACACAAGTCAACTCTATGTATCAGACGTTTATTGTACGAGGTGTATTTAAACCGTCTTGTCGCTGTATCAGGCGTGTGTTCAATGTACAAGGTGTATTGAGACGTCTTATCTCTGTATCAGAGGTGTGTCTCTATACCAGGTGAATTTAAACGTCCAATCGCTGACGTTTGCCAATGTATCAAGCGTATTATTTATACATGCCGTATCTGTATCCGACGCATATTATTTAAACTATGAATAGTTTACGTCTAATCTCTGTAAAAGTTGTTCACTGGTTGTTCACTGCACCAGGTGTATTAATAGTCTAAGTTCTGTTTTAGACGGTTGTTCAATGAATCAGGTGTATTAACAATCTAATATCTGTATTTGGCGGTTGTTCACTGAACCAGATGTATAATGACGTGAAATCTTTGTACAGTATCAGCTTTATGTTCTGTGTATTTATACGTTTATACATCACAGTGCAGGATCGAGGATTTTACCTGGGGGCGGGCGTAGACTTTGTCAAGGGGGGGGGAGGCTCTAGACAATCATTGAAAGTGTTGACGGTTGAAGTGAAGTCATTTTTAACGTATTTTGCCATATTACTATTAAAAGTTGGCTTAAAATGAATAGCGAGCGAAGCGAGCTATGAAAAAAATGAGAAAGTTTAGCGTTTGGGCATAAAAAAATCATATGTCCGCGGCCGCTAGGGGGGGCGCGCGCCGGGTGCTCTCCCCTGGATCCGCAAGTGCATCAGACATGTGCATACATGTACATGTGTCCTCCTGTCTCGTTATTGCACAAGGGTCTGAATGCTTTCTTACATGATTCACATGCGAGGAAGAATCAGAACAAAGTGGTATTTCATGTATCATTGAGCAAAGGAAGTCAGCCACTCTCGGATTGGTTCGAATTCTTGACCCTCTGCTTCGCAGTCCTTTGTTCTACCGAGCGGCTTTGGGTGAATACGTGTGTTAACAGTAAATGTGATTAACACACGTGTTTTCTGTATCAGGAACGCTCGTGCGAGATAGGCAACGGTCTGTCCTGGTTTATGGCGTCCACTCAATGTATAGAGGCCGACTCCCCGGACGTCATTAGCAGTGACGTATGTCTGCCGTCAAACAAACTTATACTACGGTGCGTTGTGTTTTTTTGGGTCAAGTTAACATAACACAGTCATGGTCAACGAAAATCTTGCATGCTTAGTTAACTATGTTTTGGATTTAGCCAATGAGTTCCAAGGTTCGATCGTTAGAAGTCAACTGTTGGAGAAGGGACATTTAGAACTAATCAGAAGCAAAACAATAATCAAATTAGAACCAGCTGAGCATATAAAAACATATAAACCCTGACATTGTGTAGTTGTTGATTTTTTTTGTTTTGCAGGACGATAGAGAGTGCAGTGCAAGTTCATGGGGCAGAGGTAGTGTACGTTGCGACGGACAAAGACCCCATGCTGAACAATATACAGAAGTACCTGCAGCAGTACAATGTAGGCGGCACTATATGTATAATAATGATGATGATGATGATGATGATGATGATGATGATGATGATGATGATGATGATGATGATGATGATGATGATTATGACGACGACGACGACGACGATGATGATGATGATGATGATGATGATGATGATGATGATGATGATGATGATAATAAATTCCTTTCGAATTTCTCTTGTCCATGCTTAGCTGTGTTTTGTAGGTGTCCGTGTTCCACCAAGACCCTTGGTTGCCCCAGCTAGATTTGTACGTCCTCGGAGAGGCAGACCACTTCATCGGCAACTGCATTTCTACATTCACTGCCTTTGTTGCGCGCCACCGTGCGACCAGGAACGCCAGTACGCAATACTGGGGCGTCCCCTGATAACGTCAGAACAAGCTTGTATCACGATGATGTACAAACAAGATTCTTGACATAAAAGTATATGCAAAAATATCGATTTTTGTCTGAATAATGTGGTTGATGGGTAGTGTGTTTGATGGGTAGTACACAGTCTGCAAATTAGTTTATAAGCCCGAAGCCCGAGTCGAGTAAAAGGCCTGTCGGTCGATTAGAATTGTATGCAAGGTAGCCCGACCGGTCGATTTGAATTGTGAAGTAAAATTCTAAATTAAGAAACAATTTAACATAAAAACTGATTTTGAAGTTATGTGTTCGTAAGAAAGCACAAGAAAGATTTAAATAAGTGCAAGTCAACTCATTTCTAATATGATTTGTATGAATTATGACCACAACAAAAAGTTTGGGCTATTAAAATTTCATTCGAACTATGGAAATTTTAATTTAAATAGCCCCAAGGGCTATAGTCTAAAAAAATTAACGCGCAGACTGATGGGTAGGATAATATTTTCCCTAAAATTAAGATTGCATGGTTGTATTTATTTATTTGTACACCTATTTCTCTGGTACCGTTGTATTACAACAGATTCTAATAGAGGAACACATACCAAGTTTGATGATTTAAAGATCACAAGAATACATTATAGTGGCTAGACAATCTAGAGTGGCACCCACTATGCGTTAAATAAACTTGCTCCTAGAAACATTCCCCTTTTCTCTGATTCAACATACTGCAGCTGATGTTAAGCGCTTGTGTGGTAGCTGTAGCCGTAATTACACGAGTATGTATTTATAGGTTTATAATCATCTAGGTCCATGATGTGATGTGATATTTATGAACAGCTTCAAATAAACCGAGGCTGCTACTTTCCTCACCCAAACTATCCCACCTAGGGACTTGCGCTTATTTCAGATTGATTTGTTGTTGTTTTTTCTACCAAATATATTTTGTACATAACGAACGTCAAATAAACATTGAAATATTCTTACAAGTTTCATGCAACTAGTTTGTATACATTGTACGTTCACGTTATATAGAAACAGATTATATATCAATCAATAGACAAATGCACGGCTTCGATACTTGAACTTAAATTAAAACCGTTATCATTGCAATCTGGGCGATCGTTCAATCAATAACCACATTTTTAACCAAATGATAAGCTGGAACTTAATGTCAATCTCAATATGTAAGACACACAAAAATGCTGACGGTATGTTAAAACTGTTTTATTTCATAGACTGGTGTTTATGAGGCAAGAAAATGACATGTGTACTGGCGATCAATCTTGCTCTAAGAATAAACATGTGGATTACGTTGCTATAAATGGCCGACGTGATTAATGTTAACATTATTTTTCATTTTCGTTCTTCTTTTGGCAAAGAGGACTAAGAGTAGCGTGCTATGCGAACCCAGATACAACGGAGTCTTGCTTGACTTACTGAGGTAGCCGAGGCGGCAACAGTGCCCGTTAAGTTTAGTTCAATACTAATACAATGTATTTACAGTGACTATATCTTGGATTACATACATTGTATAGGTAAAGTGTTAACATTAGTGTCAGCGTATGAGATTTTGGGTCCAATTGCCAAAATGACGTCATCAAGAAAAAGGACGTCAAAATAACCAATACAAATATATGGAATTTAAGAGGAGTTTAACTGGTCTAAAAACATGAAAAAAAAACGTTTCCGTGTCAAACTTCTTTATTAAAATTAATTAAAACATGCTGTAGATAATTATATAATATATTTGCAAAATTATCTAATTAAATTAACCTCAAATGTACAATGTAACACTCTTATATTTGACATGAACACTGTATATGATGCTTTAGGCATGCATTTCAACGCGGTGATATTGACATGAATAATTGGAGTATTTTCATTCTATATTTAAAACTGTAAACTTCAAACATAGCGCTTTTAAATGTTACAAAATTCTCAATATTGCCTAAATAGTGTATTGAACACACAATGTCAGACCCAGACACATTGGTTAAACAGTTGTGGGTTTTACAATGCGCCGAGTGTGGTTTAGTTATCGCGCACACATTGACTCATTCGAGGAAGCACTTAATCGCTTGCCGAGTAAAGCCGCTAGTACTTTGAAATTAAGAAACAATGTTTAAGGGTATGACTGCAGTTATATAGCATAATCTTTGTTGAAAAAACATATCAAAAGTGAGAGCTTAAATGGATTGATGTTGTTGTTGGGTTAATGTCAATGAACTATATTTATGTAAACATTCTTTTGATCGAGAATACTATACGATAGCTCAAGGCTATCACGAACATGAGATTTACTACATAAATATTCTGCCCACAGTATTGCTTGTATTTAACTCCTAACACAGGAAATCGCTGCCAGATTCTGTCGGCATCATTCATTATTATCCACGACTGTAAAGCAATAAATATCCTTGTAACTATTCAGCCTTACCTGTTTATTGCACCCACTGGTATTTGATGTGTCTACAGCCTAATAAGTTGCGTAAATATAGGCTCTACAGTGCAAATAATGTGCTACCATAGACGTTTAGAAGTAACACATTATTTGCTTGAAATGCATGGATGTAAGAACGAATTTACGTTGGCCGATTTAAAACACTGGTCAAACTCCAATCTGCCATTTAGCTTATATATTGCAAAACGTCACCAAAATAGGCCTAAAAATACAATGTGGCTAGGATATGTGTTTAAAATCATACATAACGTTTACTTCGTATTTCATATGTCTACAAAATCACCACCTTCCAAACAGCACCAACCCAAGAACGCATATATTTCAATAGCACAATCTATCAATTATGAAAATAATAAACATCTGTTCATGGTGTTCAGACATACCAATCAATCATTTATTCTTAAACATAATAGAAGCTACCAGAATGAGTTATCGAAATCGCATGCAAACTTGTTCTGTGTTGGCTAATACGACTTGTATAAAACGAGTTCTTTTTCAGAGGATTGGCGTTCATGGTGAGACTACGCGTTGTTGGAAAATAGAAATATATTGTTTTGTAGGGACATATATTATCAATAAAACAACTAATTATAAAATACCGCCAACGGTACAAGAATACATGGGCTTTCATGTGTTAAGTTGTTATGATGTAATCTCTCTTTAAGCCTTTCATCTGCAAAGAAAAATTGATAGTGTGCACTAATACTGCCAACATTGGAATATATTTATTTTTGTTGACAAACCAAGTGTAGCTGTCTTCACAAAGTGACGTCTGCATCATTCCGGTAATATATTTTAGGATGGTTGTCCCATTGCTCAGAACAAAAACAACATTGTGCCAGCTTTGTTTTCCAGTTAACACATGGCGTCCATGCTAAATTAATTAACCCGCTTGTGTTTGTCAATATTTAGTCAAAAGTCACTGTGTCTGTACTGTAGCGCTTCTTGGGTCTAAGTTGTGGAACAACCTCACACACTCCGTACAGTCAGAACTTATTGAGCTAGAAGTGTTTATAACGTGTATATCTTAGTGCACTGGCACTTGTTTTTCGTTAATTATTTGTAATTGTCGTTTACACAATTGTTTTTCCAATATCCTTTGCATAGAGGAAAGTAATTAATAAAATGGAAGTGCATGAGACAGTGATTTACATAATGCATCTTTTTAATCTATTTGGCAAGTAATCATTCGGCAATCTTAAGTCCCCTGCTGTTCCTTTTTTATTGTAAAGCCTGTCTATTGAGTTTATTTTATTTTACATTTGTCATTTGTATCAAGTCTTAAATGGACGTCTAGACCAATACCTCTCCTTAACAATCCCATTAGAGTCAACTGAGCATATAACTGGCGTGAAACAAATGCATCAATTGCCTTAAAGGTTGGGCGACTTCTAACATATTCTCTATATTTTAGTCATCAATATCAAAACCGAGATTTAATTTACACATTTTTTGTTGAATATTTCATTACACTTATAATTTTAGGAAATAATAGTCTATTCTTCTTTAATATTATACCAGACATTAAGCACTAAACGGCTTTAGAAAGGCTGGTTTCTGTAATCGATTCAGAAACAAATTGCATATCAAATGTTCAGTGCGTTCAATTGAATGCTTGTTTCAGAAATGATAACCCCTGGCGTTGTCGTGGGTGAAAGTTGTGTTTTACAATTGTTTCAAATGACCCCACACTTTGTAGTTTTTGTGATTTACCCGCACAAGTTCAGCTGTTTAAACATGAAAGGCCTTTTCGTACGTTTTCTAAATACAGTAAACTCCGCTTATAAGGAACTCATCGGGACCATGAAAAGATGTTCATTATAACCGGAGTTCCTAATAAATAGTGAACTAAGTCCTTGCTAAAGACTTGGGAATAAGAACTAGTTTCTGATAACCGGAGGTTTATAATAAGCGAGTTTCCCATAAGCGGACTTTACTTTAAGCTCATTTTCCACTCCCCAACATTGTCAGCGCAGTGGATCATTGCTCGTCACGTTCGAACATTTTTTTCTACAAATGTAGTTGTTATTTCTCGTTGATGACATTCATGAACTCATTTTTATTGACAAAATGAAAAATTATATCAAAAGTTAATAACAATTCACATAATTCCATAACATGTCGAAACATAATGATTTACATACAATTTTTACCGCAACAGTTTAATTTAGTAATAGGTAATACATCATGGCAATCCGTTCATGAAATGTACTTGTATTTCACTATCATGGTCGATTAAAACGGCTTTATCAAAGGTATACCTTATACTTATAACGTATACTCTACAATAGACATTAGCATTTAGTTTATCGTCAAACAGAATGAGATAATAGTATAACACTGAAATATTTTGTAAAATACGTCAAAATAGTGTACACCATATGTACCGATTAAAATTTTGACTGCCAACCAAAGTCTATGTTCAGATATAGATGACTTCTACATCCCGTAATCCGGATAACTATACGTAGAAGCGACAAAATATTTCTGAAATAAATAAAATCTCTCTAAATACGTATTATTTGGCATTAGGTTTTCTAGATAAGTATTGAGTTTTATAATTATTTTGTTTACCGTATATAATTATTGGCATGATCGCATACCATCCCTTTATGCAAGTATTACTACATTTACCCATAACTTTTATTGAGACGAATGGGAAAAACACGACTGTACGGTTTCAATATTTAATAACGTCCAAAATATACAAACAATACAAAGCATTATGACGTCAACTTAAGACGACAAAACATGATATGAAAATGGCGGCATAACGTCATTTAATGAAACGAATTCTCAACAATAACCTTGACTTATTGCTATTTCACGGAATGTGAGACACACGGATATGCTAACGGCATTTCTAATACGCCAAAGGATGGTGTTTATTAGGCAAGACAAATGACATGTGTACTGGAAATCAATCTTTCTCTAATAATAAATACAGGGATTACGTTGAAAATGGCTGACATTATTGATGTGAACCTTATTATTTTATTTACTCATTCTAACTCCGCTCAGAGAAGCGGTTTAAAAATATTTATGGTCAAATGTAGTTTGATGTGTTTTGGGAGATACAAAGGTCATGTCTTCAGAAGGATTTAATATGTTTGTATACTTAAATGCACCGTTCCGCAAAATGTCAAGCTTCGCCCAATGCGGTAGCTTCCCTTTGATATTGTGAAGGCTTGTGAAGGTGTCTTTCTTTTGTGTTTTCTAGGTCAGGTTGTCACCTGACAGTATAATTCAAAGCTATTGGATAAAACTTGTCCATGCACTGTTATAAATGATTATGATTGGCAGTTGCGCATATGTCTACTGTGGTCATGTGCAAAATGGTATGCACAGAAAGTGTCACGAACATAATAATTATAAGTGCCCATTTGTAACTTTTTATATAAGGGAAATAAAAGTGTTTTGGTTTTTGCCTCTTGTTTACACTGTCAAGCGATTGATAAGTTCGTCGGTTTGATGTATGTTTATTTGCATGATTAATAAAATCATACCAATGCGGTCGGGTTCCCTTACTTGCGTTTTCAGATTAACAGGTACTATCCTCGGCTAAACCAGACATAGCAGACTGTCGAGAATCACTCATCACGGAGAATGTTTGCCGCTTTCAATTGGGCCCGAACCCACGACCCTTTCCGGATTCACCGCAACTATCCTCTTTACCCCAGAAACGAGTGACAGTTTCCTTAGAAGGTCAACTGAACCAGTGCAAAAATTGCTAATGTCGGTCTGGAAAAGAAAATGTGTCTGAATTATTGTTGTTATAAAAAGCCTGGTTCAGTTGGTTCTCAGAAATTGCTTTCTTGAAGAATCAGACCATTGCTTGTAAAGAGGCTAGTACGGGTACAAAAAGAAAAGCAGTGTTTCTGAACGCCTTATAATAATATAGCTTAATCATAATTGTAAAACGGCCTTTTAAAAATAAACAAACTATATAACAAAGAAAAGTACAAATAAACATTTAAACACGTTCTATATTTAATTTTATTATTATCATTTTAATTAGCCAATTATCGATCTATATACGTATATATAATATAAAGCTGTGTTTCATTACTAACAAAAATACGTGTTATCAGAAACAAATGCAGTTCATATAGCTGATTAGCACATCGATAGTATAATGCACACGTCGATCGTGCTAGTCATAATGTGACTGAAAAATTAACCTTTATAAATTGACTTAAAGATAACAAACACGATTTAAGTATCACATGTCCTAATTCAATTTTCCTGCTACATGTGAACATAAAAAACTAAAAGAACATTTACTGTCCAAATATATTGTATTCTGTCAACAGAATTGCTTAGCATTTCATTGCAGATACAGAAAATCGTTGCCGGCGTCTGTCGACGTCGTTTATTATTTTACTTGATTGTTAAGCAATAAATATCCCTGTCGAGATGCAGCTTCACCTGTTTATTACACCCACTGGCAGTTAATGTGTCTACAGCCTAATTGTGTGCGATAACATAGGCTCTACGATGAAAATGGTGGGTTACCAAAGACGGCAAAAGGAACATACTAATTGCCTTAACTGCTTGGTAGTCGAAAGAATGCATTTACATAGAATTCAATAATATAATTTGAAGAGATGTTCAAAGAAAGAATGTTGTTAACATTGTAGACATGGCAAGTTTAAGGGCACCAGCAGTTCATAGATTTCTTTTGTCAATAATAATTGAACATATACGAGTAACATTGTGTCTGTGTCAGTAAAAACGTATTATTATTAATGACGTTCAAGTCATACGTAGAGTTTTAATAACGTGTCAACCATTTAAGACTAAATACACGTTAACCGACTGGAAACAATGCAAAACCGCAATCTGTCATATACACAATGTAGCTATATATATATATATATATATATGAGGAGCGTCGTGTGATTTTCGACCTTAATGACATTTTTTTCGATTTTCAGATTTTTAATTAATATTATAGTATGT